>Ga0114958_10000142_pt1 | contig 59171 bp, 53 predicted proteins | sample C_130208_EF_Meta_FD_89577 | JGI IMG/M metagenome (GOLD analysis project Ga0114958, IMG submission 89577) | Freshwater microbial communities from Lake Croche, Canada to study carbon cycling - C_130208_EF_MetaG | ecosystem: Environmental > Aquatic > Freshwater > Lake | place: Lake Croche, Canada... | reverse complement strand
TCTCCGCGGGCGAGCTCCTCGGACGTGCCAACCAGGTCGTCCACGCTCTGCGGCGCTTCGGCCTCAAGCCCGGTGATGTGGTGGCCACCCTGCTGCCCAACGGGCGGGAGATGATCGAGCTCTACCTCGCCTGCCTCCAGGCTGGCTGGTACCTCGTCCCGAACAACCACCACCTCGTCGGAGCGGAGATCGGCTACATCATCGAGGACTCCGAGGCCAAGGTCTTCGTGGCCCACGAGCGCTTCGAGGAGGTCGCCCTCGACGCGGCTGAGGCGGCTGGGCTCGGCGGGACCGCCTGCCTGGCTGTCGGTGAGATCATCGGCTTCAACTCCTATGAGCTCCTCCTCGGCAACCAACCGACGACCACGCCAGAGGACCGCACCATCGGCGACGTCATGAACTACACGTCGGGCACGACCGGCAAGCCCAAGGGCGTCCACCGTCCCCTCTCCGGGGCCACCCCAGAGGAGGCGGCCCTCGGGCTGTCCGGGATCCTCTTCCTCTTCGGCATCCAGCCCCAGGACGACAATGTCCACATCGTGGGTTCGCCGCTCTACCACACGGCGGTGCTTCGGTTTGCTGGCGCGTCGATCCATCTCGGCCACACCCTTGTCATCATGGACAAGTGGGACCCCGAGGAGATGCTCCGTCTGATCCAGCAGTACAAGGTCACCACCTCGCACATGGTGCCCACCCAGTTCGTCCGGCTGCTCAACCTCCCCGAGGAGGTACGGGCCGGCTACGACGTGTCCTCACTCCGGCACATGATCCATGCGGCGGCCCCCTGCCCGATCGAGATCAAGCATCAGATGATCGCCTGGTGGGGCAATGCGGTCGACGAGTACTACGCCGCATCTGAGGGTGGCGGAACCCTCGTAGGGGCCGAAGCCTGGCTGACCAAGCCCGGTACCGTTGGCCAGGCATGGCCGATCTCTGAGATCGGGATCTTCGACGACGATGACGAGCGACTGACCGAGCCCGGCGCGATCGGGACGGTCTACATGTCCATGCAGACCGGATCCTTCGAGTACCACAAGGACAAGGAGAAGACCCGGAAGAACCGGATTGGGAGCTTCTTCACCGTCGGTGACATCGGGTACCTCGATGAAGACGGCTTCCTCTTCCTGTGCGATCGAAAGACCGACATGATCATCTCGGGCGGGGCCAACATCTACCCCGCCGAGATCGAGGGTGCCATCATCATGCACCCCAAGGTGGCTGACGTGGCCGTGTTCGGCGTTCCCAACGCCGACTGGGGCGAGGAGATCAAGGCGGTCATCCAGCCGGCCGAGGGCATCGAAGGCGATGATGCCCTTCGCGATGACATCATCGCCTTCCTCAAGGACAAGATCGGCAAGATGAAGCAGCCCCGGACCATTGACTTCACCCATGACATGCCTCGCGACGACTCGGGCAAGCTCTACAAGCGCAAGCTGCGCGATCCCTACTGGGAGGGCCACGACCGCGCCATCTGAGGCGCCGAGTCGCCCAAGCGGGACCACCGGGCACCTTGGGGATTGCGCACACTGCAAGCCCGCTCATCTGTGATGATGTGCCGATGATGACTGCCGCCGCCGAGGCTTCGCCCGCTGAACCAGCGACGGGCCAGCGGTCATCGTTCATCGAACGCCGCTCTGTCTGGATCCTTGCGGCCATCGTCGTTCTCGGCGCCATCCCCCGAGCACGCCAACTCTCCTCAGGGACCCTCTATCCCGATGATGCCTGGGTGGCGCTGACCAACCATTTCGGTCTGTCCACCTCGGTGCACATGCTGGTCACCTCCCCGGGGTTCACGCTGTTCACCCAGTGGTGGACTGGCCTCGCCCCGACGACCACCTGGTTCGACCAACTGCCGGACCTCGTCTCGAGCATTGCCGGGATTGTGGCCGTCTACGCCTTGATCCGTTGGAACCGACTCGACAGATGGGTGGCGCTGTCGGGAGCCGCCCTTCTGGCGGTGTCGACCGAGGCCACCAGCTTCGCTACTCACCTCAAGCCCTATCCCGACGATGTGTTGCTGGCCTGTGCGCTGCTCTACGCGGCCGAACGCTCCCGCCGTTCGATGTCGAGCCGGAACCTGGCCATGCTGGCCGCGGTGGCGGGGGCCTGCGCCGCTTGGTCCTTCTCGAGCGCCATCGTTGTTGCTGGTGCCTACCTGATGGTCACTCTGGTCTGGCTCCGTCGCCGGGAGGCCACTGCAGCGCTGGTCCTCAGCGGCACAGCCGCCATGGCGGTCATCGGGGCGATCTACCTTGGCATCGTCCACCGCCAGACCACCTCCTCGCTCGCCCACTATTGGCACGAGCACTACCTCTCGACCTCCTCGATCGGGTCGCTGTTGCGCTCGAGCCGCCGCGCGGTCAATGGGGTCTTCGGGGACCAGTTGGCCTTCACTCCCCACCACATGCTCCACCTCGTCGGTCGAATCGATGAATGGGTACTCCTTGGCCTGGCCATCGCCGGGGCATTGGCCGCCCTTCGCCAACGCCTCCTCTCGCTCTGCGTCCTCGTCGTCGTCGTCGTCTGCGCGCTGGCGCATCTGATCCCGCTGGGCTCCAACCGCACCGATGCCTACCTGTTCCCCGCCCTGCTCCTGCTCATCGGCAGCGGGCTGGCTTGGACCGGCCGGACAGTTCACCGCCATGCACCCCGGATGGTCTCGACCGGCCTCTCCGCTCTCGGCATCGTCTGGCTCTCGGCCTGCCTGGTGCTCAATGCCGCGGTGCCGCCCCGGTACCCAGGAGGCGACCTCCGGCACGTCGCCGACGTGGCCCGCACCATGGTCGCCGCCCATCCCGGAACTGTCCTGCTGATCGAGGGCACCGCCCGCTGGCCCTGGGCCTATGGCGAGGACCCCAATGTCACGCTCATCTTCGGCCAGGGGTTCAACACTGGCTACGCACCCGTCTCAAGCCGCACCAGCGTCGTCATCATGCCGGCAAGCTCGGCCGAGACAGCCTTCTCGGCCCGTTGGGCCGCCACCCACGTCGCCGGGGCGTCGAACCTCGTGACGGTGGCCTACAACTTCCCTGGCCTCCCCGAGCCCACCCTCATCGCCGACGCGCTCCACCGAGACTGCTGGGTTCCGGGGATTCCACGCAAGGTGACCACCTACACCGTCACCCCGTGGCACCGCCTCCCCCAGTGCGTCAGTCGGTAGGCGGGGTCATCCTTGGGCGGGGTCATCCTTGGGCGAGGTCGCTGATCGCCTGGCGCATCATTGGGTCGATGACGTCACCGTCAGCCTGCTCCGCATTGCGCTCAGCGATGCCGAGCATCTGCAGGGGTGGCACCTCAATGAAGATCGCAGTGGCCTCGGCCGTGACCTCGCCGTTGACTGAGATGGTCGCCACCGTGTGGATCTTTCGGCCGTCAATCGATACCTGCCGGGCCTCGAGGTCGAGGGGTGTCAGCAGCGGCGTGGGTCGCCGGTAGCGGACAGTGAGCGTTCCGGTCATACCTGGTCGGCCGGCGACGAGGTTGGCATTGCCAAGGATTTCGTCGAAGAGCAGAGCCACCATGCCACCGTGCAGACACGTCGGGGGTCCCTCATAGGGAATCGTGAAGATGGCCCGTCCTCGGATGAAGCGCCCGTCCTCGTCCTCGGCCGCCCAGATCGAGATCGGCGGCGAGAGCGGGTTGGCCCATCCGGACATCGGGCTATTCGGGAAGAAGTCCCCCGGGTGCTCGGCAATATTGGGAGAGACACGGGTGCGGCGTCCTGGACTTCCCGCCTGCTCGAGACGGTCAGCGACACCACGCAGGACCTCAGCCTCGGCGAGGAGCACCTCGTCGGGAATGTCCTTGGTCATGAGGAGGTCGATCAAGTCCCTGACGGCCTCCGCCGGTTGACTCCTTGGCAGGTCTGGCCCCTGCGACACCGGGCCGTGGAGCGCCACGGCTTCGGGAGGTAGCTCCGGGACGGGCCGACGTCTCACTTCTTCGTGAACTCAGCAGGCCGCTTCTCTGCGAAGGCTCGCGGGCCCTCCTTGGCATCCTCGGTTCCAAAGATGGGCCAGCCGATTTCGAGCTCATTGGCCAGGCCCTCGACCTCACTCATGCCCTCCGACTCGAGGACCGATCGCTTGACCGCCTCGACCGCCAGGGGGGCATTGGCGCAGATCACTGCGGCAATCTCCAGGGCGCGCTCGAGCGCCGTGCCGTCAGGGACCAGATGCCCGATGAGGCCGATCTCCTTGGCTTCCCTGGCAGGCACAGGTCGACCAGTCAGCAGGATGTCCATGGCGACGGTGTAGGGGATCTGGCGACGCAGCCGCACCGTGGATCCGCCGAGCGGGAACAGTCCACGAGCGACCTCGAAGAGTCCGAAGATGGCGTTCTCGCCAGCCACGCGGATGTCGGTGCCCTGCAGGATCTCGGTCCCTCCCGCGACGGCATATCCCTCGACGGCAGCAATGAGCGGCTTGGCCAGATTGCGGTGGCGCAGCAGTGCCTTCCAGTGAAGATCTGGGTCAGCGGCCATGCGCTCGGCGTAGACGGCATTGGCAGGGTCGGACATGGACTTGAGATCCATTCCCGAGCAAAAGGTTCCGCCTGCCCCGGTCAGGATGGCGCAACGGATGTCGTCATTGGCATCGATCTCGTCCCAGGCATCGACCATGCCGACGAGCATCGGGAGCGACAGGGCGTTCTTCGCCTCCGGCCGGTTCATTGTCACGATGGCCGTCTGGCCCACTACCTCGAACGTGAGATTCTCAGTCCCGATCATCAGATCCCCCTCCAGATCTCGTATGTGGTCGATCCCGGCAGGCGTCCGGGTCGATGGTCAGTAGACCACGATCGATGGCACGCGTGCCACCTCAGTGCTTGACCGATCCTGCCCACCAGCTCGCCACCGCCGCTAGGGCGCACAGCACGCCGGAAAATCCCAAGGACAGCAGGAGCCCATCGTGGAAGGAACCGGAGATGAGATGAGGGAAGAACCCTCGGCTCGTGATCACCGCCTGCTGGGCTGGGGTGAGCTGATCGAGAGCGGGTCCGAGGAGTGTCCCGAGCGGGTTGTAGCCGAGGAAGGCGGCGAAGAGCATCCCGACCGGCGGCAGCTGGGCCACATGGTTGGCCACCGATGCCGGCACCCCTTCGGCCGAAAGCCCCGTGCGCACGGCATTCGGGAGGTTGACTGACAGGCCGACCACCATCAGCGAGAAGAAGAGCCCGATGGAGACCACGAAGCCAGTGTTCATGAACGTGGCCCGGATCCCCGATGCCGCACCGCGCATCGATGCCGGGACGCTTCCCATCATCAGAGACGTATTGGGGGCGGAGAATGCCCCCGTGCCGATTCCGTTCAGGAGCAGGATGACAGCGAAGGCCGGGTAGCCAAAGTTGACCGGCAGCATGCACAGCGCTGCGAACGACAAAGCGGTGAGCACCATTCCGCCCGTCGTGAACATCCGCTGTCCATAGCGATCGGAGAGGTGGCCAGCGATTGGGCCGGAGGTCACAAAGCCCACCGACAACGGGATCAGGTAGAGGCTGGACCACAGCGGTGTGTCAATGAAGTTGTAGCCGTGCAGAGGCAACCAGATCCCTTGAAGCCAGACGATCAGCAGGAACTGAACGCCGCCACGACCGATGTTGGCGAGGAGGATCGAGATCCCACCCCCGGCGAAGATCCGGGTCTTGAACAGATCGAGGTGCAGCACCGGGTCATCGGCCTTGCGTTCCACCATGACGAACGCCACCAACAGGCCAAGACCGGCCAAGAGGCAGGTGAGCACGAAGGGGCTCTGCCAGCCCATCGTCCGCCCACCGGCTGGCTGGATCCCATAGGTCATGCCGACCAAGAACAGCACGAGACCGGCAGCGAAGGTGACATTCCCCCACCAGTCGATCTTCGCCGGATGACGCTCCGAAGCCTCATGCAGGGCCAAGATGCTCCACACCGCCCCCACGATGCCGATGGGGACCGACACGAAGAAGACCAGCCGCCAATCGACAGCCGAGAGAACTCCGCCGACGATCAGGCCAAGGAACGAGCCGACGATGCCGGCGATCACGTTGAACCCCATGGCCATGCCCCGCTTGGTGGCATCGAAGGCATCGGTCAAAATGGCCGTCGAGTTCGCCATGATCAGCGCGCCGCCGATGCCTTGGATCACCCGGACGATGATGATCCACAGTGCTCCACCAGTACCCGTCAACGGGGTGGCAGCAAGACCGATCGAGGCCACCGTGAAGACAGCAAAGCCCGCGTTGTACATCTTGACGCGGCCGACGATGTCGCCGATCCGACCGACGGTCACCACCAAGACGGCGGTGACCACCAGATAGCCCTGGAGCGTCCAAAGCAGCAGGCCGATGTTCGATGGATCAAGCGGGGCGACATGGATGCCCCGGAAGATGGCCGGCAGCGAGATGATCACCACCGACGAGTTGAACATCGCCAGGAACGTCCCGAGCGTGGTGTTCGACAGCACCACCCAGCGGTAGTGCTCGGACGTGCTCCTCATGGCCCGGCGCTCAGCCAGGGTGCTGCTCATCTGCCGGCCGATCGGGCCGACGGTTAGATGCGCTCGATGATGGTGCCCGTGGCGAGGGCGCCACCGCAGCACATCGAGACAAGACCGAACTGCTGGTCACGGCGCTCGAGCTCGTTGAGGATCGTGGTGATGAGGCGAGCACCGGTTGCTCCGACCGGATGGCCAAGGGCGATGGCGCCGCCGTTCACGTTGACCTTGTCCCAGTCGACCTTGTGCTCCTTGCCCCAGCTCATCACGACCGAGGCAAAGGCCTCGTTGACCTCGAACAGATCGATGTCGCCGACCGTCATACCGGCCTTGTCGAGGACCATCTGCGTGGCGCGGATCGGGCCATCGAGGTGGTAGTACGGGTCAGATCCAGCGAGCACCTGCGCCACGATCCGAGCGCGGGGCTTGAAGCCCTCGGCCTTGGCCCGCTCCTCTGACATCCACAGCACCGCTGAGGCGCCATCGGAGATCTGCGAGGAGTTCCCCGCAGTGTGCATGCCTGTCGGCAGAACCGGCTTGAGCTTGGCAAGCCCCTCGGCCGTGGTTTCGCGCATCCCTTGGTCGCGGGAGATTTCCGCGGTCTCACCGGTGTGTTCCCCCATGGGGCCTTCTTCGCCGACCACTGGAGCCGTCACGGGGACGATCTGGGAGTCGAACCGGCCCTCGTCCCATGCCACTGCTGCCTTCTGCTGTGAGACCAGACCCAGCCAGTCGACGTCGTCGCGAGTGATGCCGTACTTCTCTGAGATCCGCTCGGCCGCCCCGAACTGGTCCGGCATGTCCCAGGGGAAGTTGTCGGGCTTCGAGCGTCCGGGTCCGTTATAGGCATTTGCTCCTAGGCCCACACGGCTCATGGCCTCGACGCCGCAGGCAATCCCGATATCGATGGCGTCAGCGGCGATCAGGTTGTTGATCATGTTGTTGGCCTGCTGTGCCGATCCGCACTGGCAGTCGATCGTTGTGGCGGCTGTCGTCCAAGGGAGTGACTTCTCGAGCCATGCAGTCCGGGTGACGTTCGATGCCTGCTCGCCAGCCTGCGTGACGCAGCCGCCGACAACCTGCTCAACGAGGCTCGGGTCGATCCCAGCTCGCTCGACGACACCCATTTGGGCCGCACCGAGGAGGTCTGCGGCATGGAGGCCGGAGAGCCACCCGTTGCGACGACCGATGGGGGTTCTGACGGCTTCGACGATGACTGGATTGCCCATAATGGCTCCCTTCCATGAGCGCGTTGGCGCTGATGAGAACGTGTTCTAGGAACCTAGCAGGAGCCGCCATGCGCCTCGGGGCCTCACGATCGATCGGTGGGCGGCCGCCCTCAGATCCAGAGGTGCCTTCGCCAGTTTGACGTCGACGAGGCCGCCTCGTCCGGTGTCATCCGGAGTGACTTCTCCGGCACGGCATCGACGAGATGGCGCTGTGCGGCGTAGCTGTGGCCGATCGACCGAAAGAGCACCTGGCGGATTTCAACAAGGTCAGCAGGTGCCACCGTCAGGAACCCGAAGAGGCCGAGGGCAACCTGGAGGTCGTAGATCGACGGAGCTCGGCCATAGAGCGATGCGCGCCGTCCAGCGAGCAACGACCCGCCCACCTCGACGTCATGAGCGTCCTCATCGTCACGCAACACGAGGCGGTCACTCAGGTGATGGGCGAGCAGTAAGGCGTAGCCTTGGTCTGGACCCGGGGAGCCAAAGAGATCCCCCGAAGTGACCACCGGCGATCGGAGCTCTGCCGGCTTGCCTGTCACGTGGGTAGCAGTTGGCTGCGCCATGACCGGTCGCAGGCGTTGGCCATCGGTAATGGGAACGAATTGGGGCTGCGTCACAGTGTCAACCTACTTGCTCGAGCTCAATCGTCCGCGTGGAGCAGGCCGAAGACGATCGAGTCATACAGCGCCTGCCAGCTCGCCTCGATGATGTTCTCCGAGACTCCAATGGTTGTCCAGCTGCGCTCGGCCGAGGAGGAGTCGACAAGCACCCTCGTCACGGCGCCGGTGCCTCGGCCCGTGTCGAGGACACGGACGCGGTAGTCGGTGAGGTGGACCCCCGACAGCGACGGGTACTGGCCACCGATGGCCGTGCGCAATGCTGCATCGAGCGCGTTGACCGGTCCATTGCCCGAGGCTGATGCGGTCGTTGACTCACCTTTGATCATCACAGTGATCGTGGCGGACGTGCTCGTCGACCCGTGGCCGTCTCCGGCATCGCCGCGGTGCTGAGTCGACACCTCGAAGGACTCGACGGCGAAGTAGTCCGCCTGCCAACCCGTGGCACGGCGGAGCAACAGCTCAAGGCTCCCATCAGCGACTTCAAAGTGATAGCCCTCATGCTCGAGACGCTTGAGGTCCTCGAGCACCGAGGCGATGGCATCGGCATGGAGATCGATGCCGAGCTCCTTGGCCTTGATCACCAGCGTGGCTCGTCCGGCCATCTCTGAGACCACGACACGATTGGAGTTGCCGACCACTGCAGAGTCGATGTGCTCGTAGAGGTCTGGCGACTTGGCCACCGCCGAGGCATGGAGTCCTGCCTTGTGAGCGAAGGCCGCCTTGCCTACATAGGGCTGCTGATTCGACGGAGCAAGGTTCACCACCTCGGCGATGTGGTGGCTGACGGCGGTCAGACGGTCAAGGCGATCGAGCGGAATGGTCCTGATGTTCAGCTTGAGGCTGAGATCCGGGATGGCAGTGGCAAGGTCGGTATTCCCCGACCGCTCTCCGTACCCGTTGATGCAGCCCTGCACCTGCGTCACGCCGGCAGCCACGGCTGCCAACGAGTTGGCCACTGCGACACCCGAGTCGTTGTGGCAGTGGATGCCCAAGCTCGCCGAGGTCGCTGCTTGACGCACCGTGGTCACCGCATGTGTCACGTCGCCCGGGAGCGATCCGCCGTTGGTGTCGCAGAGCACGAGGCTCTCCGCCCCCGCTTGTTCGGCAGCGAGCAGCACTCGGAGCGCGAATTCCTGGTTCCCCCGGAATCCGTCGAAGAAGTGTTCGGCATCGAGGAAGACCCGCTTGTCGTTCGCGGTCAGGAATCGCACGGAGTCTTCCACCATGGCCACGGCCTCATCGAGGCTGGTCTTGAGCGCCTCCGCTACATGGCGATCCCAAGACTTGGCAACGATACAAATGACCTCGGTATCGGCCTCGATGAGGGCCCGCAAGGTCTCGTCCTTCTCCGCATCGGCGCCGGCTCGACGGGTCGAACCGAAGGCCACGAGGGTGGAGGTGTCGAGTCGGAGCTCAGTGGAGAAGCGACGGAAGAACTCAGTGTCCTTCGGGTTGGCCCCGGGCCACCCTCCTTCGATATAGGCAACGCCAAGGTGGTCGAGCTGCTCGGCCACCTTGATCTTGTCCTCGACGGTCAACGACAGACCCTCCTGCTGAGAACCGTCTCGCAGAATCGTGTCGAAGATGTCAACTTGCGTCGGGATGTCTGGGAGGTCGTAGTGGTGTGAGGCCATCGAGTGCTCCGCTCCATGAGCGTGGCGGTGTTTCGGCTCGTGCTCGTGCTCGTGCTCGTGCTCGTGCTCGTGCTCGTGCTCGTGCTCGTGCTCGTGCTCAGACATAGTCGAGCCAGGCCCGGTACTGCGGCAGCTCACCGCGCACCGCGCTGAAGTAAGCCTCCTGGATCCTCTTGGTGTGAGGGCCGGGCTTACCGTCACCCACCAACCGGTCATCGACCGACTGAATCGGGACCACCTCAGCCGCGGTGCCGGTCAGGAACGCTTCGTCGGCGAGGTAGAGGTCAGTGCGGATCAGGGGCTCGTAGGTGACCTCCAGGCCGAGGTCCCGGGCGATGGCCTCCACCGTGTTCTGAGTGATGCCCTCCAAGGTGCCGGCGTGAGCAACATGGGGAGTCGTGAGCTTTCCGTCCTCGATGATGAAGAGGTTCTCTCCCGTGCACTCGGCCACCTTGCCGTCGGGGGCCAGCATGATGGCCTCGTCGTAGCCAGCCTTGATCGCCTCGACCTTGGCCAGCGACGAGTTGATGTACATCCCGGTGCCCTTCGCCGCCGTCGGCATCGCGTTGGGATCGTGACGGCGCCACGAGCTGATCTTCATCCGCACACCGTTGTTGACCCCGTCATCGCCAAGGTAGGTACCCCACGGCCATGCCGCCACTGCAACGTTGACTGTGCAGGGCAGTGGGTTCAGGCCCATCTCGCCGTAGCCCAAGTAGATAATGGGCCGCAGGTAGCAGCCGTCGTCGAGCTCGTTGACCCGGACGATGTCCCGGCAAGCCTCGACCAATTCATCGACGTCGAAGGGAACGTCCATCATGAAGATCTTGGCCGAGTTGAGCAGGCGAACGATGTGGTCACGGAGACGGAAGATGGCGACACCATCAGCAGTCGGGTACGCACGGATCCCCTCGAACACGCCCATTCCGTAGTGGAGCGAGTGGGTGAGGATGTGCGTGGTGGCGTTCTCCCACTCCACCATCTTGCCGTCCATCCAGATGTACTTCGTTGTCGTGATCGGCATGATCAGACCCTTCCTGCGATTGCGTCGCCGATCTCGCCGGTCGACGCGTGCTCCGTGGTGCTCATTGCGTATTCAGTGACCGCCGCCGAGATGCGGCCGGCTGCCTCAGTCTCGCCGAGGAACTCGAGCATCAGTGCACCCGAGGAGATGGCGGCCAGAGGATTGGCCTTGGCCTGTCCGGCGATGTCGTGGGCCGCTCCGTGCACGGGCTCGAACAGCGACGGTCCGGTCCGAGCGGCGTTGAGGTTGGCCGAGGCGGCGAATCCGATGCCACCGGCCACCGCTCCGGCGAGGTCGGTCAGGATGTCCCCGAAGAGGTTGTCCGTCACAATGACGTCGTAGCGGCTGGGTTGCTCCACCATGTAGATGCACGCTGCGTCGATGTGGTTGTAGTCAACCGACACAGAGGGGAACTCCGTAGCCACGTCATTGACGGTCCGCTGCCACAGATCACCCGAGAACGTGAGGACGTTGGTTTTGTGCACCAGTGTCAACTTCTTGGCTTCTCGTGAGTCGGCGAGATTGAAGGCGAATCGGACACAGCGCTCAACGCCGAAGCGGGTGTTGACCGAGCCTTGCGTGGCGATCTCGTGCGGCGTGCCGTGGCGCAGGAACCCGCCCTCGCCGGCATATGTGCCCTCGGTGTTCTCCCGGATCACCACGAAGTCGGCACCCTCGGCGATCGACCCGGGGACGCCGACGAAGGGGCGCAGGTTGATGAAGAGGTCGAGGCCGAATCGAGCCTTGAGCAGCAGTCCGCGCTCGAGGGTGCCCGGTGGGATCGAGGTGTCTCCGATCGCCGGTCCGACGGCCCCGAGCAGGATGGCATCAAAGCTGCGCAGCTCCTCGAGAGTCTCGTCGCTGAGCACCTCACCAGTCCGCTGGTAGCGCGAGGCGCCGAGGTCGAAGTCAGTGGTGGCCAAGTCGACGCCGGCCGCAGCGATCACCTTGAGGGCTTCCGAGGTCACCTCAGGGCCGATGCCGTCGCCACCAATCACTGCAATCCTGTGCTGCGTCATGTCCACTCCTTGTCCTCACCGGCCCTTCGGGCCGGACCTCGTGTGATCGACTTCGATGCCGGTGCGCCACGCCATGGCGGCCCCTCGGTCCCGGGAAATAAAAAACCGCCCACCAAGTGGACGGTCAAGGCGGCGCGCTGGGTGTCCCAACGCGCCTATCCAATAATCCCTACCCGGTTGCTATCTCGCATCGAACTCAAGTCTCCCAAAGCCCTGCGGCTGGGTCAAGACGGGCCGCAAGGTGCAGAGCGACTGGTTGAGAGGCGGTACTCTTAGTCGTTTACCTTCTCGCCCCAAGGACCATGCTGTGACCGACGGACCCACCAAGCTGACCCAGGAGACCTTCGACCGCCTGTCCGCTGAGCTCGAGGACCTGACCACCCGTGGCCGGCTCGACATCGCCCAAGCCATCGAGAGCGCCCGCGCCCTCGGTGACCTGTCCGAGAATGGTGACTACCACGCCGCCAAGGATTCGCAGGGGAAGATGGAGGCGCGCGTCCGCCAACTCCAGGCTCTCCTCAAGAACGCCACGATCGTCGAGGCCGCCGGAACATCGGGAACAGTCGTCGAGGGATCGATCGTCACCCTGCGCTACGAAGGCGACAGCGAGGACGACACCCAGGACTACTTCGTGGGATCCATCGAGGAGCGCCAAGGCGATCTGCCCGTGGCATCGCCTTCAGCCCCCCTCGGAGCCGCCCTACTGGGTCAAGCCGTCGGTGACGCCGTGACCTACGAGGCCCCCGGAGGATCGCTAACCGTCGAGATCGTGAGGATCGGATCATGACTTCCCCCAAGACTCTGGCCGAGAAGATCTGGGACGCCCACGTGGTGCACCACGCGGAGGACGAGCCCGACCTGCTCTTCATCGACCTGCACCTCATCCACGAAGTGACGTCACCCCAAGCCTTTGACGGGATTCGCCTTGCTGGTCGGACTGTCCGCCACCCTGAGCTGACCCTGGCCACGGCGGACCACAATGTCCCCACCACTGACATCCACCTGCCCGTTGCCGACGAGGTCTCCGCCACACAGCTCGAGACGTTGAACCGCAACTGTGCCGAGTTCGACATCACCTGTTATCCGATGGGCAACCTGAACCAGGGCATCGTCCACGTCATCGGTCCCGAGCAAGGCTTCACCCAGCCAGGCATGACCATCGTCTGCGGCGACAGCCACACCTCGACCCACGGTGCCTTCGGGGCGCTGGCCTACGGGATCGGCACCAGCGAGGTCGAGCACGTGCTCGCCACCCAGACGCTCCCGCAGCACAAGCCCAAGATGATGGCCATCGAAGTCGAAGGTGACCTGCCCGCCGGCGTGACCGCCAAAGATGTGGTCCTTGCCGTCATCGGCGAGATCGGGACCGGCGGCGGGATCGGCAGCATTATCGAGTTCCGTGGCAGCGCCATCCGAGGTCTGTCGATGGAAGGCCGCATGACGGTGTGCAATATGACCATCGAAGCCGGAGCGCGGGCCGGGCTGATCGCCCCCGATGAGACCACCTTCGCCTACCTCAAGGGCAAGGATCACGCTCCGACGGGCACGGATTGGGATGACGCTGTCGCCTACTGGTCGACCTTGCCCACCGACGACGGGGCGGTCTTCGACGAGGTCGTCACCATCGACGCCACCACGCTCTCGCCTCACGTCACCTGGGGGACGAACCCGGCACAGGTCGCCCCGCTTGACGGCACCGTGCCTGACCCGGCATCGTTCGCTGAGGAGTCAGATCGCGAAGCCGCTGCTCGTGCGCTTGCCTACATGGACCTGACGGCCGGGACTCCGATCAAGGAGATACCCGTCGACACCGTCTTCCTCGGTTCATGCACCAACTCGCGCATCGAGGACCTCCGGCTCGCCGCTTCGATCCTCGACGGCCGCACCGTCGCCGAAGGCATGCGAGCTCTCGTGGTCCCCGGATCGCACCGGGTCAAGGCTCAGGCCGAGGCCGAGGGCCTCGACGCGATCTTCACCGCAGCGGGCTTCGAGTGGCGCGAGCCCGGCTGCTCGATGTGCCTCGCCATGAACCCTGACTTCCTTGAGCCTGGCGAGCGGTCGGCCTCGACCTCGAACCGGAACTTTGAGGGCCGTCAGGGGCGAGGGGGGCGCACGCACCTCGTCTCCCCAGCCGTCGCTGCCGCCACCGCCGTCAAGGGCCGTTTTGCCACTCCAGGAGACCTCGACTGATGAACCCGATCACCATCATCACCGGCACTGCCGTCCCGCTCGACCGCTCCGATGTCGACACCGACCAGATCATCCCGTCAGACTGGCTCAAGCGAGTCGAGCGAACCGGATTCGGAGCAGGGTTGTTCTCAGAGTGGCGAGATGATCGTGACTTCGTGCTGAACCATGAGAAGCACCAGCACGCCAACATCCTGGTCGCCGGGCCGAACTTCGGCACCGGCTCCTCGCGCGAGCATGCCGTCTGGGCATTGACTGATTACGGCTTCGAGGCCGTCATCTCGCCACGCTTCGCCGACATCTTCCGCAACAACGCCACCAAGCAGGGGCTCTTGCCAGTCCAGGTCTCCCCTGAGGTCGGCCGAGCGCTCATGGATGCGGTCCACGCCGACCACGAGCTCGAGATCACCATCGATGTGGCCCGCGGCACGCTCGAGGCGCCCGCCATCGGGCTCGAGACCACGTTCCCCCTCGACGAGTTCACTCGCGAGCGGATCCTCAACGGATGGGATGACATCGGCCTCAGCCTCCGCCACGAAGACGAGATTGTCGCCTATGAGTCGACCCGCCCCGCGTTCAAGCCCTCCACTCGCTGACCATCACCCGTCAGGGTCGACTCGGTACTTGATCCACCCGGTGTGCGCCCGAGCACCTTGGCGCTCGTAGAGCTCGATCGCCCCTCGGTTCCAGTCGAGGACCTCCCACTCCACCCGGCCCGGACTACGGCGTCGCAGCTCGTCGAGCAGAGCTGTGGCCACGCCGAGACGGCGGAACACCGGGTCGACGATGAGGTCCTCCAGCCAGATGCCTCGTCGGCCGAGGAACGTAGAGAAGGTCCAGACATAGAGCGCCATGCCGGCGACCTGACCGTCGACCTCGGCCAAGATGACGCAGGCCTTGGGGTCTGCACTGGCCAGTTCTTCCGCCATGCTCGCCGGCGTGATGTCCACGAGGTCGGCCATCTCCTCGAATTCGGCCAGTTGCCCGATGAGGTCGCAGATCACCTCGGCGTCGTCCACCGTGGCATCCCGATGTGTCAGGGTGCTCATGGCATCCGGTTGGCCACGGAGATGACCGCTCGAAGCGACGCGTCGAGGATGCTCGAGTCCATGCCGACGCCCCAGTTCCGACTGCCGTCGGGCATCTCGGCTTCGACATACGCCACCGCTGAGGCCGTTGACCCTGAGGTCAGGGCGTGCTGGGAGTAGTCCGTCACCTCGAGCTGTATCCCGAGCGAGGTACGCAGGCCATCGAGGATCGCGTCGATCGGGCCATTGCCTGATCCGGTCACCGTCAAGTGCTCGCCGGCCATGGTCAGCTGGGCCACGACCGAGGTGCGGCCATTCGAGGTGGCAACCTCAGAGGAGAGCAGACGCAATCGGGGCTCATCGGGGATGTAGGTATCGGTGAAGAGGTCCCACAGGGCATCCGGTGTGATCTCGGTTCCCGAGGCCTCGGTGGTGCGCTGGACAATGGCCGAGAACTCCACCTGAAGGCGCCTCGGGAGATCGAGCCCGTGCTCGGTGTCCATGAGATACGCCACCCCGCCCTTGCCAGATTGGCTGTTGACGCGGACGATCGCCTCATACGTTCGACCGATGTGCTTGGAATCCACAGGGAGGTAGGGCACCTCCCACACGTCGTAGTCCTCGCCGATGGCTGACATGCCCTTCTTGATGGCGTCCTGGTGACTGCCCGAGAATGCGGTGAAGACGAGATCGCCGGCATAGGGGTGCCGTGGGTGGATTGGCAAGCGCGTGGCGTACTCCGAGATGTGCCGGACCTTCTCGATGTCGGTGATCTTGAGCTGCGGGTCGACACCCTGAGAGAACAGGTTCAGGGCCATCGTGATGATGTCGACATTCCCCGTCCGCTCGCCATTGCCGAAGAGGGTCCCTTCGACCCGGTCGGCCCCCGCGAGCAGACCGAGCTCTCCGGCGGCCACGCCAGTCCCCCGGTCGTTGTGGGGGTGGAGGCTGATGATGACCGAGTCACGGTCCTTGATGGTGCGGCCAAACCACTCGATGACGTCGGCATAGAGGTTCGGCGTGTAGTGCTCGACAGTGCCCGGCAGGTTCAAGATGATCGGCCGCTCCGGCGTGGGCTCGATCACATCCATGACCGCCTCGCAGATCTCGATGGCATAGTCCGGTTCGGTGCCAGTGAAGCTCTCGGGTGAGTACTCGTACAGGATCTCGGTTTCGGGGATCGTCGATTCGAGCTCTCGGCACAATGCCGCGGCCGCCGTGGCGATATCGACGATTCCCTGGCGCTCGAGACCAAAGACCACGCGACGCTGCAGCGTCGAGGTCGAGTTGTAGAAGTGGACGATGGCTCGCCTGGCGCCGCGAAGCGCCTCGTAGGTCTTGCGGATCAGGTCCTCGCGGCATTGGACGAGCACCTGGATGGTCACGTCATCAGGGATGAGCCCGTCCTCGATGATGGTCCGCACGAAGGCCAGATCGGTCTCGGACGCCGAAGGGAATCCGACCTCGATCTCTTTGAATCCGAGGTCGACGAGCAGGTCGAACATGGCCATCTTGCGCTTGGAGTCCATGGGGTCGATGAGAGCCTGGTTGCCGTCGCGGAGATCCACGCTGCACCAGGTTGGTGCCCCCTCGAGGACACGCGATGGCCAGGTGCGATCATCCAGTGAAAGTGGGACGATCGGCTGATAGCGCTCATGGGCCATCGTTCCGGTGATCTGTCTGTTCTCTCGTGTCATGGTTCGCTTCCCTTGTCGCCCCAAGCTTTCCTTCGGATCGCACCACCGGCGTCGTCCCATGAAAAAACCTCCCGGCCCGAGGGCGCAGGAGGTTTACGGACGAGCGCTTTGTGGCGCTCGCCTCTAGAGAAGCAGGAGGACGTTTGTGGTGGTCACTGTCCCCAATGCTAGCGGCTGCTCGCCACGAGTCAACACCGGGGTACGATGCCTGGCGTGAAGCGCACCATCTGGCTCCTGCTCCTCCTCGCGATGATCGCCGCCATAACCATCGTGACGGTCCGCTTGCGATCGAGCCGCGCCGGCTCGAGCCAGCTCGGGGGCAGCGCCGAGCTCCCGGGCAGCCTCGACACCTGGCCAGAGGTCCCGCGCAAGCAGGTTGCCTGATCTCAATTCGGGACCGCTCCTCGGTCACATGCCGGCGAGGTCCCTCCATGGCCCGGTTCCAGCGATGAGAGCGGTGGCGCAGAGAAGGCAACTAGTCCGTTCCACCCGGGGCGGCCATTGTTAGCCCACAGGCGGATGCGGCGTCATTGAGACGCACGTCGTAGGCGACGAAGGCGTCGACCGCTTCCCTGATGGACAGCGCACTCGCCAGGGGCTGAGGCTGCGGAGGGTCGATCCCTCGAGTTCGGCTGCCATATCCTCAACCACGCCACTGAGCTCGATGAGGTCGAGGCTGGAGAGAAGCTGCCGAGCAGTCAGGAGCGCCGAAGGGGCGCGTCGACGGCAGGCCCTGAGCACCTCCACTCGTGCCAGCTCGCTGCTCGACACCGGGATACCCGAGCGATCGGTCAGCCACATGCCGAGGGCCGCGGTCTCTGGCTCATCCACGATGAGCTTGAGGAATGCTGAGGAGTCGAGATAGATCACAGCCGCTCGTAGCGGAGCTCCTCGAGGGCGACATCGGTCGGGTCCCCCTCGAGGGCGATGGCCATCGGGACGTGGAACTGGTGCGTCGCAGGGAGAAGCTGACCTTGTCCGATCAGCACCTCTCAGAGCCATCGGTGGCGTCGGCGGCACCAGGAGCGCAACCAACGTGCCTCGTTCCGTGACCTCAATGGTCTGGCCGTCGTTGACCGCATCGAGGGAGCGACTTGCATGCTGCCGCAACGCCCGAACGCCGATCCGCTCCGTCTCCACATTGTGGCATCCAACATGCTGCGAAAGGTCGGTGTGACCCTCCGCCCGTCCAGGGCAGTGGAAGTCATCGTCCGTCGCACAAAGGTCCCTCGACTGGTCGCACAGGTTCGCAAGATGTGGTGCTGACTGCCTGCACCAACGCCCTCGTTCGGTCGATCAGACCTAGAGGCACCCTCAAGGGCTTTCGCCCCGGGAAGAGCGCCAGGCAGTGTCGACTCAGAGGCTGATGCGGTGCAGGTCGACGATCCCGGCGCGCGCCAGCGAGGCTTCTGGACCAACTACCTCTCAGCGCGACCCCAGGCCACCGCAGCAGTGACCGCCGCGTGGTGACACACTCGCCGCTGGACTGCGAGCCCGTGCTCCCCTCTGAGGGTGCGCCGCTCGATGGACGCTTGGAGAGGTCCGAGCAACAATCAAACGGGTGCGAACCTCCCTACAGCGCACCGAGAGGGCCATGGGTCGGCCGCGCATGCTCAGGTCGAGCCTCCAAGACTCACCGAGGCCGGAACCGAGGAGAACGACATGATCCCCTGCAGTGCATGGGGGACCTGGCGCTCGGTGGCTACCACGGTAACCGACACCTGACCTGAGCTTGGGAGGCCTCCAATCTTGCAGGACAGCCTGCTTCTCGTGCCGGAACAGCTGGCCAAGACGTGACCGCTCGCGTCCGTCACCGTGGCGACATAGCCCGTGACCTTCCCTACCAGGCTGGCCGGAGCCTTCCAGCGCACCTTGAGTACCCCGGCGACCAGGCTCGACGAGGCGATGCGGGGGCGATGTGCGGAACCGTTGAGATCGATCGAGACGATCTGGGTTCTGGTGACCACCTCGAGGTTGCCCGAGGGGCTGATCGTCAAGAAGGACGGGTAGGTGAGCGGTGACGACATCGCCGGACCAGCGACCGCTGCGCCGCACTCGCCCTTCCCGGCAAGGATCGACATGCTGCCGTCAGGAGTCACCTGCTCCACCAAGCCGCACCCTGCTGCTCCCCCCACGTAATCGGTGATGAACAGATCGCCTGACGCGTCGACGGCGACTCCCCACGGAAAGGTGAGCGGGGAGGACGTTGCGGGACCGGCGATGGCGTCACCAGCGGTGCCGTTCCCCGCGACGATGGACAGCTCGCCGCTCGCCGTGATCTTCCCGACGACTTCGGAGAAGCCATCGGCGACGAAGAGGCTCCCGCTGCCATCGACTGCGAGCCCGATCGGCAAGGAGAGCGGCGATGCAGTGGCCGGGCCGGGCACCAGACGCCCATCGGTGCCGTCACCGGCGACGATCGACAGCCTCCCCAATGCCGAGACCTTCACGACGACGTGATTTCCGGCGTCGGCGACGAACAGGTTGCCGACCTGATCAGCGGCGATGCCCGCCGGAAAGCCCAATGGGGACGCGGTCGCCACCCCCGGCGTCGGCATCCCAAAGGTGCCGGTCCCGGCCACGACGGACAGCGTTCCGGTTGGGGAGAGCTTTTCGACAACACTGTTCTCAGCGTCGCCGATGAAGAGGTTGTCTGCTGCGTCAACCGCCAACGAGAACGGTTGGCCAAGCGATGACGCAGTGGCATTGCCAGGGGTGGGCGCTCCATCCGAACCATTCCCCGCCACCACAGAGATGGTGCCAGATGGAGTGATCTTGAACACGACGTGCTCGGCTCCCAGTGCTCCGTAGGTGTTCCCCTCGGCATCGACGGCGATGCCCCCAGCGTCATGGATCGTTGCCAGCAATGCCGAGCCGGAGAGCACGGAGGCGAACATCCCTGCCACGATGCTGAGATCACGCGTGGCCGAGCTCACCTTGTACACCAGGCCGTTCCCGTTGTTGGGGTCGGCGATCACCAGGTTCCCTCGAGGATCGATGGCCACACCGGTCGGGTTCTGCAGGCTCGTCGAGGTCGCCGGGCCGGGCGTCGGTGTCCCAGAGTCAGTGTTCCCCGCCACGATGGACAGGTTCCCATCCGGCGCCACCTCGGCGACGACCGAGGCGCTGCTGTCGGCGAGGAAGATGTCACCGGTCCGATCGACGGTGATCCCAGTCAGCGTGCGGAACCCGGTGGCCAAGGCGGGGCCCGGGATGGGGAAGCTTTGCCTCCCCGTTCCAGCCACCAGGCTCAGCGCTCCGGTCACAAGGTCGATCTTTCCGACTTTGATCGCTTCGTGATCCACGAAGTAGAGGCTGCGCCCTCGAACGGCGAGCGCGCCCAGGCTCTTGAACGGGGAGGCAGATGCCGGCCCTGCCACCGGGGCCCCGTTGTCACCTGAGCCAGCCAAGATCGAGAGGGTGCCGCCGGGCGTGATCTTCTCGATCACATGGTGGGACACATCGGACACGTACACGTTGCCACCAGCGTCGACCGCCACTCCCGTCGGACGACCGATCGCCGAAGCACTCGCCGGCCCCGGCGTCGGGGCACTCTGGTAGCCCTTCCCCACGATGACGGACAAGTTCCCCTGTGGGGAGATCTTGAGCACCTCGTTGGCGTCGATGTCCGCGACGTACAGGTTGCCCGCGGCGTCGACGGCGAGCGCAAAGGGCCTCTTGAGGGGCGACGACGTCGCCGGACCGGGCGTGGGGCTTCCCTGCTGCTCTGGTGTCCCGGCGATCAGCCGCGTGGAGCCATCGGGACGGATCTTGCAGATCGTGCTGTCCGTGGTGGCGACGAAGGTGTTCCCCTGGCGATCCACGGCGATCGCGGCCAGGGAGCCGAACTGCGTCGAGAGCGCAGGCGACGACGCTGTCGCGGACGGGGTCGGATCGGAGCCACCGATCACGGTCAGCGTGGGAGATGCGACGGCGTCCGCCCCAGAAGGCATTTGGCCCAAGCCGAGGACCCCGGCCATGAGCGAGCAGAGGCCTACCACGAGCCGCAGCCTTGACGATCGAATCATTGCGAGGGGCGTGCTCAACATCTGCGCTCTCTTCTCTTGAGTGATGGGAGTATTATACACAGTTCTAATACTCAATCACGCAGCACCGCTCTCCCATCCGCTCCCCTCGTAGGATTCGAACATGAGTGATTCCTCCCCTCCAGGCTCTCGCGAGCAGGGCCGGCTCGCCGCCTACGTGTCGCGGAACCGGTCATCGTTGATGCGGTCCGCCCAGCAGATCCTCGCAACGAGCGGCCCGAGCGCACCGATCAAGCAGTTCGCTGACCATGCCGGCATGTCAGTCGGCTCGATCTATCAGCACTTCGGAAGCAAGGAGGGCATCATCGAGGCCGCGGTCGCCGACGCGATGGTGGTCTGGGACCATTGGGCCGAGGCGGTGATAGCGGACGTCGACGATGACGCGGAGCGCCTGGTCACCCCCATGCGACTGCTCACCCGGATGTCCTCGACGCACCCGGAGTTCGCCGCGATGTTCGCGAGTTGCTCAAACGTCATCACCCGGATCTTCATGACGTTGCAGCCGGAGAGGCCGACATCGCTCGCGCGATCTCTCGCCGAGGCCGGGCGGATCCCGGACGAGGATCTCGAGCTAGGGATCCAGACGGTGCTCTTGAGCGTCACCATGCTCGCCCTCGTGTGCATCAGCTCCAATCACGTCGACGCCTCGGAGGCCGATCGGTCGATCGCCCTCATCATCGGGATGCTCGGGTTCACCCCGGAGGAGGCCGCACGTCTGACCGCCCTCTCACTTCGCTTGCCCGATGCTCCGCAGACGCTGACATCCCCCTGAGCGCACGGCCACCACAAGCCACGAGCCGGCATCGCTCGCCAAGCCGCATCGACCCACGCGAATTGGTCCGACAGTGCCTGGTGGTCGTTCCCGACTGAACCTTCATGGTCCTCGTAATCGGTGAACCTGGGTCACCCGACCTCGGGTTTTGATCGAAGTGACGCACTGCCCGTGGGTGCCGAACACCTGGCCTGCTCCTTCGTGATACAAGCCGGACCGCGAGCGAACTACCGATGCGGTTCGCCAACGATTCGTGTTCGAGTGAGGTCGCTCTAGGCGACCCCGGATCGCATCAGATCAGGAAGGACGAACGACAGTCCGGATGTTGAGCTGGCCCTTGAGGCCAGCGGTGCGATGGCGCTCGATGGCGGCCCACTCGGGCGACATCATCATCTCGATGAAGGCGGCCTTCGACGGATACTCGGCGAGAGCTACCACATCCCACATCTCCTCGACCTCGCCCACGATCAAACCGGTCACATCACCGTCGTAGACGATGCGCCCGCCGCCGGCTTCAACGAGACGGCTTACGGCCTCGCCGTAGATCTCATATGCCTCGCGGCCGGTGATGTCGATGGAGGGATCGTCCTCGTAGACGGCCTTATCCCGAAACTTCAGCAGGTTGACCATGACATATGGCCCGTCATCGCCGGTGGCGAAGAACTCGTCGAACTGCTCCTTGGGCGGGTAGAGGGCGTGAGTGACTTCCATGGTGGCTCCCGTGTGGTCGACGTGATGAATCTCTATCCCTCCACCTGAATGTGTCGGGTTCGATGACAGAATATCCCGCGGAGGGTTACCGCTGGTCGCACCTGGCTCTCGACGCGTTCGTCGGGGCGTACATCGTCAATAACCGGCATCCAACACCCTTGAGTTTTGGGGTTGGCATGCGCATGACGGACTCCGCACAAGGGGCACCGAGGAGACCGATCTGCCGAAACCAGTGGCCCAACGCAACGGCGCTATGAGGTGGCCTCCAGACGGCGGACATGGCGGACGCGGCCATGGTGACCTGATTCACCGCGTATTCGCAGGCGACAGGGCCGCCCTTGCCGAACGCCGACGATCGTCTCGACAGATTGTCGGACCTCTGGGCCGTCGGTCAGTCCCCGAAGATCGGCCGTCGCAACAGGATGGACCGATTGGTCGAGGTCACCGAGCTCGCGAACCCGCGGAGGCGGAGATGGACTTCGTGATGGCCAGGCACATCTCGTCGGAGGAACCGTCTCCCCACACCACGAACCGAGGAGGCTGCCTGCGGAGCTGCGGCAGCTCCTGGCGCAGCTTGGGGTCATAGGTGCACGAGAGGCCGATGGTGTCGCCCGCATGGGTGACGACCGGTGGCGAGATCCGATACGCCCGCTGATCGTCGAAGTTGTAGTTGGTCACGTTGACGAGCGTCCTGGCCTGCGCTGCGCCCGGGTTCAGGACCACCCGGAAGCCACGGCCGGTCAGGTGCATGTGCGGCGTGATGGCCAGAAGCTTCCTCCCAGCCCCAATGGGGTAGGTGCAGGTGGTCGTCAGGCCCGACGGCGGGTTCGCCGGATCGTGCCCGCACCCTTGCTCGATGAAGTTCGTCTCGAGGACGGCCCCAGGGCCGAATCGGTGCCCGAGGTCCGCCAACGACGCCGTGCGGTCGCAAAGCGGCCCCGTCACCCCGGCCGGACACGGCACGTCAGGCGGTGCGACGACCTGGCCGACCGACAGGGGTGCGACGCGCTTGGAAACCGGAACGGTCGTCAAACGAGCGGTGGCTCGCACCGGCTTGTCCCCTCGGAGCAGGTTGTAGTGGACCTGTTCGAGGAGCAGGCTCCCCTTCGGGAAGAGAACCCCGGTACCCGAAGGCTGCGGATCGATCTTCTGCCCCGGCACCCAGACGGTCAGCCAAGGAAGGACGGTGAATCCTGCGCTCGGCGGCAGACCCGGCTGCCCGAAGCAGGTCCAGCCCTTCCCATGGTGGTCTGCCGCTCGAGCCTTCGCCGCCAGGTTCGCCGGCACCAAGGCCAGGATCGCATGGTGCACCTCGGCACTGTGCGGGACGAACTGTGACGCGACGATGTACGAGTCGTTGGTCGTGTGCGGGTCGATCAGCGTGCAGTGGTAGTCGTCGGTGGCGCCGTTGACGGCCACCGGTCGATAGGTCACCCCCGACGAGCTGATGATCCTTGACGTCGCACCCAGAGCTGCGGGAGACAAGGGCGAGATCGCCAACCCCATGAGGAGCGCGGTCGCCAACGCGACCACGACGACGAGACGAACGCGACACCCAAGAATCATCATCGGACCCTAGCCATCGGCGGCGTCCGAAGGGCCTCCGGACGCCGAGGTGGTCCGGTGGACGCCGGCCAGACGATCAGAGGCTGATGCGGTGGAGATCGACGATGCCGTCATTCGCCGCCAGGGCGTCGGCCACCTCAATCGGCACGTCCTGGTCGGTGGAGAGCACCATGAGTGCCGTCGTGCCGCCATGGCTCGGGCCTACGGCCATCGAGGAGATCGAGATCCCCGCCGCACCGAGGTGCTGACCGACCACGCCGATCATGCCGGGACGGTCGTCGTTGCGGACGACCAGCATGTGGACGGACGGCGGGACCTCGACCGAGTGGTCGTCCACGCTGACCACCCGGGGCTCCACGCGGGTGCCGATGCCGGCCAAGGTGCCCGACACACTGTGGCCGCCTGCGGAGACCGTGATCAGGTTGACGTACTCGTGGCTCGTCACCGACGAGGACTCCTCGATCTCGAGACCGCGTTCGGCGGCCAGCGCCGGAGCGTTCACGTAGGAGACCGCATCGTCGCTGGTCGCCCCGAAGAGGCCCTTCAGCACCGACAGCGTCAGGATCTTGGTACCCGATCCGGCGATCTCACCGTTGTAGGTGATCTCGAGGTTGCTGGCCTGACCGTCGACGAGGCCACCCAAGAACCGGCCGAGCTGCTCGGCGAGGCCCATGAAGGGCCGCACGACCTCGGAGACCTCTCCGGCCGCCACGTTGACGGCGAAGGGGACGAAGTCGCCGGCGAGGGCGAGCTGGACCTGCTCGGCGATCGTGGCGCCAGCCTTGTCCTGGGCCTCAGCTGTCGAGGCCCCGAGGTGCGGGGCGACCACGACGCTGTCGAGGCCGAAGAGCGGCGACTCGGTGGTGGGCTCCTTCTCGAACACGTCGAGGCCCGCTCCCTGCACGTGACCGGCCTTGATGGCGTCAGCGAGGTCGGCCTCGACGACGATGCCCCCCCGGGCGGTGTTGATGATGCGGATGCCCGGCTTCGCCTTGGCCATCATGGCGGCGTCGATCAGGCCTACGGTCTCCGCGTTCTTGGGCAGGTGGATCGAAATGAAGTCCGAGCAGCCCATGACGTCTTCGAGGCTCATCAGCTCCACGCTCATGTGACGGGCACGGTCCTCGGAGACAAAGGGGTCATAGGCGACGAGGCGCATGCCGAAGGCCAAGGCGCGCTGAGCGAACAGGGCCCCTACGCGGCCGAGACCAATGACACCCATGGTCTTGCCATAGAGCTCGACGCCCTCCCACTTGGAGCGTTCCCACTTGCCATTGACCAGCGCCACGTGGGCTTGCGGCACATTGCGCGCTTGGGCCAGCAGGAGGGCGACGGCCTGTTCGGCAGCCGAGATGATGTTGGACTGCGGGGCGTTGACCACCATGACGCCGAGCTCGGTGGCCCGGGCCACGTCAACATTGTCGAGGCCGATGCCGGCGCGACCCACGACGACCAGGTCCGTCCCTGCCTCGAGGACCTCGGCGGTCACCGTGGTGGCCGAGCGGATGATGAGAGCGTGAGCGCCGACGATGGCCCCGAGGAGCTCCTCAGGGCTCAGACCCAACTGCACGTCGACCTCATGGCCGGCAGCTGCCAGCTCATCGAGGCCCGGCTGGGCGATCTTCTCGGTAACGAGGACTCGTGCCACGTTGCTCCTTGGTTCAGTGTGTGTTTGGGGGGGATACTGCAGACGTACGGATGGGTCAGGTTGCCTCGGCGAAGAGCTGCTGGAGGCGGCTCACGCCCTCGATGAGATCTTCGTCTCCAAGAGCGTAGGAGAGCCGTAGGTAGCCTGGAGCACCGAAGGCCTCACCGGGCACCACGGCCACCTTGACCTCGTCGATCGCGATCTCAGCGAGATCAGCGCTGGTGGTCACCAGCTTTCCCCGGATCGATCGTCCGAGCAGGCCGGTGACATTCGGCAAGCAGTAGAAGGCGCCCTGGGGCTTCAAGCAGGTGACGCCGTCGATCTCGTTCAGCATGGTGTGCATGGTCAACCGGCGGCGATCGAAGGCCTGCCGCATCATCATGACGGCATCGAGGTCGCCGGAGACCGCAGCAAGGGCGGCGCGCTGTGAGACATTGGCCACGTTGGAGGTGAGCTGCGACTGGAGGTTGGTGGCCGCCGAGATCACATCGGTCGGGCCGATCATCCATCCGACCCGCCATCCGGTCATCGCATAGGTCTTGGCCACCCCGTTGACGATCACGAAACGGTCGCCGAGCGCCTCGACCCGCTGGGGCAGTGAGACGATCTCAGCGCCGTCGTAGAGCAGGTGCTCGTAGATCTCGTCCGCCAGCACCCACACGCCGCGCTCGGCCGCCCATGCGCCCACCGCGTCGATCTCGTCTGGGGTGTAGACCGCACCAGTCGGGTTCGACGGCGAGACGAACACGAGGACCTTGGTCTTCTCCGTCCAAGCCGCATCGAGCATGGCCGGGGTCACCTTGAAGCCAGTGGACTCGTCGGTGGATATGGTGATCGGCACACCACCGGCCAGCCACGCTGACTCGGGGTAGGTGGTCCAGTACGGACCGGGGATCAGGACCTCGTCGCCCGGGTCGAGCAGTGCCACGAAGGCATTGGAGATTGCCTGCTTGCCGCCATTGGTGATCATGACCTGCTCAGGCGTCACTTCGAGGCCCGAGTCGCGCAGGGTCTTGGCGGCGACGGCAGCCCTGAGCTCAGGAAGCCCTCCCGCGGGGGTGTACCGGTGGTTCACCGGGTCCTTACAGGCAGCGACGGCTGCGTCCACGATGGCTGCAGGCGTCGGGAAGTCCGGCTCGCCAGCACCAAAGCCGACCACGCTCTCCCCTGCCGCCTTGAGGGCCTTGGCCCGAGCATCCACCGCGAGGGTGGCCGAGGGCGCCAGGGAGCTCAGCTTGGCTGAGACACGACGCGACGACGCTTGTCCGAGAGGGGTCTCCATGGGTGCAATGATTCCACATGTGAGCGACACCCCTGACATCAAGATCCCCTCCGAGTTGCTGCCCTCCGATGGGCGCTTCGGGGCTGGCCCTTCCAAGGTCCGTGCCCAACAGATTGCCGCCTTGGTGGCTGACGCCCCTCATTACCTCGGCACCAGCCATCGCCAGAGCACGGTCAAATCCATGGTCGGACGGGTCCGAGACGGCCTGTCCAACCTGTTTGACCTGCCCGACGGCTACGAGGTCCTCCTGAGCAACGGCGGTACCACCTGCTTCTGGGACGCGGCCACCTTTGGCCTGATCGAGTCGAAGAGCCAGCACCTCAACTTCGGCGAGTTCTCCTCGAAGTTCGGGACCGCTGCGGCAGCCGCCCCTCACCTCGACGAGCCCCAGATCATCAAGAGCGAGCCGGGAACCCACCCGGAGGCCATTGCCACCGCTGGCATCGACCTCTACGCCCTCACCCACAATGAGACCTCCACCGGCGTGTCGATGGAGATCCTCCGACCTGACGGCGCAGAGGGCCTCGTCGCCGTCGACGCCACGTCGGCCGCCGGGGGCCTGCGGGTCGATCCCAGCCAGTTCGACTGCTACTACTTCGCCCCACAGAAGTCCTTCGCTTCCGACGGTGGCCTCTGGCTGGCATTGTGCTCACCCGCCGCCATCGAGCGGATCGAGAAGATCAGCGCGTCCGGCCGCTGGATCCCTGCCTTCCTCGACCTCAAGACTGCCGTCGACAACTCGCGACTCAACCAGACCTACAACACCCCGGCCCTGGCAACCATCCACCTGCTCGCCAGCCAGGTCGAGTGGTTCAACGACCATGGTGGCCTTGAGTGGAGCGCTGGCCGCTCCGAGCGCTCGGCCGAGATCCTCTACACGTGGGCCGAACAGTCCGGCTACGCCCGTCCCTTCGTGGAGAACCCCGCTCATCGATCCAACGTGATCGGGACCATCGACTTCGTCGATGCCATCGACGCCACCCAGATCGCCGCCGTACTTCGGGCCAATGGCATTGTGGACACCGAGCCGTACCGCAAGCTCGGCCGCAACCAGCTGCGTATCGCCATGTTCCCGGCAATCGAGCCCGATGACGTGGCCACCCTCTGTGGGGCGATCAACCACATCGTGGGCGCGCTCAGCTAGATCCAACCTGCGTGGCTCGAGATCACCTGGTCCACCCGGCAAGTCCCGAGCAACCACCAGACCCCTCTCCTCTCACGCGCCCTGACGCGACGATGCCCGCCGGAATCCCGGCGGGCATCGGAGCGAACCGTTCGTGTGAGCGGCTCAGCCGCCAGACGCATCCTCGACGCGCTGCTTGCCCTCGGTGATGAAGGGCATCATCGCTCGCAGCTCGGCACCGACCGTCTCGATCTGATGCTGCTTGCCCTCGTCCTTGAGGCGTTGGTACTCGCCACGTCCGGCCTTGTTCTCGGCAATCCACTCCTCGGCAAAGCGGCCGTCCTGGATCTCGCCAAGGATGTTCTTCATCTCGGCCTTCACCGCCGCGTTGATCACACGGGGGCCCCTGGTCAGGTCGCCATACTCCGCGGTGTCCGAGATCGAGTAGCGCATGCCAGCGATGCCCTGCTCGTACATGAGGTCCACGATGAGCTTGAGCTCATGGAGGCACTCGAAGTACGCACTCTCGGGCTGGTAGCCCGCCTCAACGAGCGTCTCGAAGCCGGCGGTCACCAGGGCGGTCACACCGCCGCACAGGACGACCTGCTCACCGAACAGGTCGGTCTCGGTCTCCTCGGTGAAGGTCGTGTCAAGCACGCCGGCCCGGGTTCCCCCATTGGCGTCGGCGTAGCTGAGGGCAATGGCATGCGCCTGGCCGGTGGCGTCTTGGTGGACGGCCACGAGCGACGGCACGCCGCCACCCTCGGTGTAGGTGCGGCGGACGAGGTGACCGGGTCCCTTTGGGGCGACCATGGTCACGTCGACATCAGCCGGCGGAACGATCTGGCCGAAGCGGATGTTGAAGCCGTGGGCGAACATCAGCATGTCGCCAGCCTTGAGGTTCGGGGCAACCGACTCGTCGTAGACCGCCTTTTGCTCAGTGTCGGGAACGAGGATCATGATCACGTCAGCCTCGGCCGCAGCCTCGGACGGCGAGACCACCCGCAGGCCAGCCTCTGCCGCCTTGGCCGCCGAGGATGATCCCTCTCGCAATCCGACACGGACGTCGACGCCGGACTCGGACAGGTTCAGGGCGTGGGCGTGCCCCTGGGATCCGTAGCCCAGGATCGCCACCTTGCGGTCGCGGATCAGGGACTTGTCGGCATCCTTCTCGTAGTACAGGGTGGCCATGTCAGGGGTCTCCTTGGATAGGTGTTGCGATCAGGGGCTGAGCGGTCGCTCAGGCTGGAGGATTGAGTCTAGGCAGCGCGACGCGACCCGTCCGCTGCACCTCAACCGGGGCGTAGTTCGCCTCGAGGTGCCGCTCGAAGGCATCGACTGCCGCCGGAGTGCCCGAGAGCGAGATGGTGACCGAGTTGGCTGAGAAGTCGACGATGGATGCTCCGGCGTGCGCCATGGAATTGAGCAGGGCCGCTCGACCTTCATCGTCCACCGACACCGTGGCCAGCAAGAGCTCACGCTCGGTGGCCTCGTCGGGTCGCATGTCGTTGATCTCAACCACGTTGATCAACTTGTTGAGCTGGCCGACCACCTGAGCGATGGGAGCGGACTCAGCATCGACGACGATCGTCAAGCGACTAAACCGTTGGTCCTCTGCGGCGGGTGCGACCGCCAACGAGAAAATGTTGAAGCCCCTGCGGCTGAAGAGCCCAGCAATCCGACTGAGCACTCCAGCCTTGTTCTCGACAAGGACCGACAAGATGTGGTGGGAGACCGGGGTGTGTTCGGTTGTCCCGCTGAACGGCTCTGCCATCATGCACCTTCTCTCTGAGTGGGGTGGACAACCACGTCGGAGTTCGACGCGCCGGCCGGGACCATTGGGAAGACCTTCTCCGAGGCATCCGTGCGGAAGTCGATCACCACCGGTCGGTCGTTGATGGCATTGGCGCGCTCGATCGCAGGGATGACGTCTTCAGGGCGATCCACCCGGATCCCGACGCAGCCCATCGCCTCGGCCAGCATCACGAAGTTGGGCACATCAGGGGTCAGGTAGACCTCGGAGTAGCGCTCCTCGTAGAACATCTCCTGCCATTGGCGGACCATGCCGAGATAGGAGTTGTTGAGGATGGCGATCTTGACTGGGATCCCCTCGACCCGAGCGGTCACAAGCTCTTGGGCGGTCATCTGGAAGCAGCCATCTCCGTCGATGCCCCAGACCGTCCGGCCGGGCTCGCCGACCTTGGCCCCGATGGCGCCGGGGACGGCAAAGCCCATGGTCCCAGCACCACCCGAGTTGATCCACGTATACGGGGTCTCGTAACGCCAATGCTGGGCGGCCCACATCTGGTGCTGCCCGACACCAGCCACAACAATGGTGTCGGCCGGACTGTGGGCGGCAAGCGCCTCAATCACGGCCTGCGGCTTGAGGGCTTGGCCTTCTTCTGCTGGTTCGAAGGTCAACGGGTATCGCTCCTGCCACTCAGAAAGCTGGGCCCACCAAGCGGAGCGATCCGTCTGGGTCTTGGAGGCCGACACCGTGGCGAGCGCCTCGGTGACCCGACCGGCATCGCCGACGATCCCGATGTCGGCACGACGGACCTTGTTCAGCTCAGCCGGGTCGATGTCGACGTGGATGATCTGAGCCTTGGGGGCGAAGCCGTCAAGCTTGCCAGTGACCCGGTCATCGAATCTGGCACCGAGCGACACCAGCAGGTCGGCCTCCTGCATGGCGGTGATCGCCGTGTAATTGCCGTGCATGCCGGGCATACCCAGGCACAGCTCGTGACTGTCAGGGAAGGCGCCACGGGCCATGAGGGTGGTGACCACCGGAATCCCGGTCGTCTCGGCCAGAGTCCGCAAGGCACCCGCACCTCGGGCCTTCAAGATGCCGCCACCCACATAGAGCACCGGGCGCTCGGCAGTTGCCATCATCTGGGCAGCCGCCTCGATGAGCTCGGCGTCGCCGTCGAGCTGGGGCTTGTAGCCGGGCAGATCAAGCTCATCGAAGGACGGCGGATCCACCCATTCGACCTCGGTCTGGGCGATGTCCTTGGGGAAGTCGACGAGCACGGGGCCGGGACGGCCAGTGGTGGCCACGTAGAACGCCTCGGCGATGACCGTCGGGATGTCAGCGACGTCGGTGATCAGCCAGTTGTGCTTGGTGATCCCCTGGGTGATCCCTGTGATGTCGCATTCCTGGAAGGCATCGGTGCCAATGGCAGCGGTGGGGACTTGTCCGGTGATGACGACCAAGGGGATCGAGTCCATGTAGGCGTTCGAGATTGGGGTGACGATGTTGGTCGCCCCGGGACCCGAGGTCACCAAGGCCACGCCAGGCCGACCGGTGGCCTGCGCGTAGCCTTCGGCCATGTGGCCGGCCCCCTGCTCATGCCGGACGAGGATGTGGCGAATCGTTGAGTCGATGATCGGGTCGTAGACCGGAAGGATTGCTCCACCGGGCAGGCCGAAGATGACCTCGACGCCTTGGGCCTCGAGGGACTTGATGAGTGACTGTGCACCGGTGATCTTCATTGCGGGTCCTCCGTGAGGTGGGACGTGGGGATGGGTCAGGAAATACAGAGACCTCCCTGAAGGGAGGTCGGGGGCGAGCGCGTGCGGGGTCTGTCAGCGCGCGCTAGCGCACTACTACTACGGGTGCCGGGCGAAGGAGGTCGCTACTCACAACAAGGATCCTGCCACATCTTCCGCCGTCCGCACAAGCCCCGATGATCAACGTCTCCGTGGTCCCCGAATCTCCCGAGCGCTGGTGTCAGCCGCGACGCTGTCGAAGTCCAGCGTTGACGGCCTTTCCGTCCGCCTGACCCTTCGTCGCCGCCATCACCTTGCCGGTGAAGAAGCCGGTCAGCTTGTCGTCGCCCTCCACATAGCGCTGCCAGGCATCGGGGTTCTCGGCGATCACGGCATCGAGGACGGCGTCAAGTGCTCCGGCATCCATCTGCTCGAAGCCCTTGGTCTTGGCCACCGCACGGGGATCTCCTCCGCCATCAGCCACCAGGTCGGCGAGAACCGCCTTGGACTGCGTGGCCGAGACCTCACCGGCTTCCTCCATCTGGAGCAGCACAACCATGGTGTCTTCGTCGAGGTGACCACCATCGCTCAACGCCCCGGCAAGCTCATTGGCCACTCGGGCCAGTGCCAGTGGTGCGGCAACCCCTGCGGCGGCCGCCGCCATCACGTAGCGATCGATACCCTGATCCACCACGCTGGCGATCTGATCAGCCTGGGACTCGGTGGCCTGTTCGCCCATCAGGGCGACCAAGGTGCGTCGACGCTCGGCAGGCATCGCCGGCAGACGGGCCCGGATGGCATCGATCTGCTCATCGCTCGGAGCCAACGGGACGAGGTCAGGCTCCGGGAAGTACCGGTAGTCGTAGGCCTCCTCTTTGGAGCGCAGCGTCTGGGTTCGTCCTGCGTCCTCATCCCAGTGGCGAGTCTCTTGGACGATGGTCTGGCCGTCCTCGAGCAACAACACCTGACGCAGTGCCTCGTGGTCGATGGCCCGCTGCACGGAGCGCAGCGAGTTCAGGTTCTTGATCTCGCACCTCGTGCCGAAGGGGGCATCGGGACCGCGACGGACCGACACGTTGGCATCGACTCGCATCGATCCCTCCTCCATGCGCCCGTCGGAGGCTCCGGTGGCAATCAGGATGGAACGGAGTTCGGCGGCGTAGCGACGGGCCTGTTCAGCTGAGCGGATGTCAGGGCCGGAGACGATCTCGACCAGCGGCACTCCAGCACGGTTGTAGTCGACGATGGACTCGTCGGCCCCGTGGATCCGGCCGGTGCCACCGAGGTGCGTGGTCTTGCCGGTGTCTTCTTCCATATGGGCGCGCTCAACGAGCACCCGGGTGCCATCGGGGAGGTCGAGATGCCCGATGCCGTTGATCGGCTTGTCGTACTGGCTGATCTGGTAGTCCTTGGGCTGGTCAGGGTAGAAGTAGTTCTTCCGGGCGAAGACCGACGGCGCGATCTGGCAGTGCAGGGCCAGACCGATGCGGATCGCCAGCTCCACCGCCTTTTCGTTCAGGACGGGCAACGATCCAGGCAGGCCGAGGCAGACCGGGCACACATTGGTGTTCGGCTCCCCACCGAAGGCATTGGCGCACCCACAGAACAATTTGGTGGCGGTAGCAAGCTCGGTGTGGACCTCGAGGCCCACCACCATCTCCCAGTCGTCTGGCAACTCGGCCATGATCAGGACCTTCCCTTCTCAATGACCGCCGCAGCCCGCAGGAGCCGCTCTTCGGAGAGCGCCGGGCCGAGGAGCTGGACGCCGATCGGCAGGCCGGCGGCATCGGACCCAGCCGGCACGCTGATGGCCGGGTGGCCGGCCAAGTTGGTTGGAATGGTGAAGACATCTGAGAGGTACATCTCCATCGGGTCTGACACCTTGGCCCCGAGGCCAAATGCCGTCGTTGGCGTGGTTGCTCCGAGGATCAGATCCACCGAGCGATAGGCGTCGGCAAAGGCGTTGATGATCAACGTCCGGGTTCGCTGGGCCTGGGCGTAGTAGGCGTCGTAGTAGCCCGCCGAGAGCGCGTAGGTGCCGAGCATGATGCGGCGTTTGACTTCGTCACCGAAGCCGGCAGTCCTTGAGGCGGCATTCATCTCGGCCACGTTGGCGGCATCGACCCGGAGGCCGTAGCGGACGCCGTCATAGCGGGCGAGGTTCGACGAGGCCTCGGCCGGGGCGATCAAGTAGTAGGCCGAGAGGCCGTAGTGCAGCTCGGGGATCGACATCTCCACGATCTCGGCACCCGCCGCCGCAAGCAGCTCCGCCGAGGCGGTGACGGCTGCGGTGATCTCTGGGCTGGCTCCCTCGATCAGGTCTCGGCACAGGCCGACCCGGAGTCCGCCCACACCATCGTCGAGACGGTCAACGAGCATCGGTGCTGGCACGTCGAGCGAGGTGGAGTCGAGGGGGTCGTGGCCGGCGATGACCTCGAGCAGCAGCGCGGCATCCTCCACGCTCTGGGCGAATGGTCCGACCTGATCGAGCGACGAAGCGAAGGCCACGAGGCCGTATCTCGAGACAAGGCCATAGGTGGGCTTGACTCCCACCACCCCGCAGAAGGCAGCAGGCTGGCGGATCGAGCCACCGGTGTCGGAGCCGAGCGACAGCGGAACCATCCCTGCGCCAACCGCAGCGGCAGAACCGCCGCTCGAGCCCCCGGGGACCCTGGAGGGGTCCACCGGGTTCTTGGTTGGCCCATACGCCGAGTTCTCGGTCGACGAGCCCATGGCGAACTCGTCCATGTTGGTCGTGCCGATGATGATGGCACCTGCCGCTTCGAGGCTGCGCACGACCGTGGCGTCGTACGGGGGCCGCCACCCGTCGAGGATCTTGCTGGCGCATGACGTCACCCGTCCGCGCTGGCAGATGTTGTCTTTCACCCCGATCGGCACGCCGGCGAGCGGACCGACACCGCGTCCCTCTGCTACTGCTGCGTCGATACCACGGGCGGCTTCCCGAGCGGCCTCCGCATGGACCTCGGTGAAGGCGTGGAGTTCTCCGTCATGAGTCGAGATCTCTTCGAGTGATGCCTCGACGACCTCGATCGCCCGACGATTGCCAGCAGCCACCTCGGCGGCAATGCGGCGAGCGCTCATCCTTCCTCGCCCACGATCTGGGGCACGAGGAACCGATGATCTGCCACCGCTGGCGCCTGGGAGAGCACCTCGGCCCGGTCGAGCGAGGGTCGAACCTCGTCAGAGCGAAGGACGTTGATGAGTTCAAGCGGGTGCTCGGTGACCTTGAGCGCTGAAAGGTCGAGCGCGGCGAGATCCGCCGCGTGGCCCAGGATCGAGGCCAATTGCCCGGTAAAGCGCTCTACCTCCTCGTCGGTCAGATTCAGACGGGCGAGGACGGCGACCTTGGCCACGTCGGCAGCGGAGAGTGGGGTGGGATCGCTCACGCGTTGGCGATGCGCTCGACGAAGGCCACCGACTGCGCCTCGATCAGCTCGGCATCGTGATCGAGCGTGGCCACGTGGTAGCTGCGCTCGAGGATCACGCGCTCGATGGGCCCAGCCACGCTGGCCACGAGGTGGTCACCGTTCGAGAACGGCACCACATGGTCCTGGACGCTCGAGAACAGCAGGATCGGAGCGGCAATTGCTCCGAGGTGGGCCGAGACTTCCTCCACGGCCGCGAACAGCGATACGGCCGGAGCCAGTGGCGTTGCGGGGTAGCTCCGTTCGTCGGCACCCTCGATGGCAATGTCTGATCCGATGGCATCCATCACCTCGACGCCCGAGTCGAGGAGGGCCTTGGCACCCTCGGCGAGCTCCGCCGAGTACTCGACCAGCGGATTCACCAGGATGAGGCCGGCGATCTCCGGGTGGTTCTCGGCCAGCCAACAGGTCAGCGCTCCTCCCATCGAAAGACCCGCCACCACGATGCGCTCAGTGCGAGCCGAGAGTGCCTGAAAGGCGAACTCCGCTGCCCCCGACCAGTCCTCCCAACGCGTGGGGATCATGTCCTCGACGACCGTGCCGTGGCCCGGCAGCAGCGGCATTTCGACACTGTGACCGGCATTGGCCATTGCCTCGGCGAGCGCACGCACAGAGAAGGGGCTTCCGGTGAAACCGTGGAGCACGAGTACTCCGGTCGAACCGCCATCAACACTCAAGGGCTCGCAGCCCTCCATCACAGGTGCAGTCATGTCTCCCATCGTATCGGCACCGCTACCCTGTCGGATGAGTCGAGGAGGAGATGGAGATGGCCCACGAGTTCCTGAGCCCTGAGTGGATCGCCGCCGTGCGTGAGCTTCGCGAGCAGCACCCAGAAGCCGGGTCATCGATCCCACTCGCCGTCCGGATGAACCTCGTGGTCACCGAGGGTCCTTCCGGGACGCTCTCGCATGCCCACGTGGACACCTCGGCCGGGGCCCTCATGGTCGAGGAGGGTCACCTCGTCGAGCCGGATCTGAGCGTCACGGTGGACTTCGTGACCGCTCGGGCCTTGTTGGTCGAAGGGAACCCTCAGGCCGCCATGTCGGCGTTCATGGCGGGGAAGATCCGCATTGAGGGCGACATGGCCAAGCTCATGGTGTTGCAGGGCGCATCTCCGGATGCCAACGACCAATCCTTCGCCGAGGGCGTGCGGTCGATCACCATCTGATCAGCCCAGATGGCAGGTCGATCAGCCGGCGGGATTCTCTCGCTTGTGGTCCCGGATCAGGAATGAGCAGATCACCCCGATGAAGCACACCGCCGCACCGACGATGAAGGGGACGTGGAACGTCGACAGGAGCGCCGACGCATCGTGGGTTTCGAGCAGGCCGCGGCGCTTGGCCACTCCCTGCTGGATGGTGATGAGCACCTGGATCCCCGCGACCTCGCCGACCTGCATCGCCAGCATCTGGGCGGCGGACATCACACCCATCTCGTTGGCCGCCACTTCATTGGCCATGGTCGAGCTCGTCGACGGCATGGCCACGCCCATGCCGAGGCCAGAGAGGGCCAGCGCCACGATGATCATGATCAGTGGGGTGCCCGTCACACAGCAGGCGAAGATCACCATGGACACAGTGAGCATGATCGACCCCGCAATGGTCGAGGTGCGCTCCCCGATCTTGACGGCGAGATAGCCGGCGATGGGCGACGAGATGGCGAAGGCCAGAGGTCGGGCGATGGCCACGCCGCCAACCTGCCCGATCGAGTACTGGTAGCCCTCCTCCATCAACAGTGGGAAGAGATAGAACGCACCGAAATAGGCAAAGTTTGACGTCGATCTGATCACCATGGGCATCACGAAGTTGCGCTTGGAGAAGTAGGCCGCCGGGATGAGCGGGTTCGATGAGCGCTGAATACTCCGAACAAACAGGGCGATGCTGACCGCACCGATGGCCCAACAGGCCATCGGCACTGGTGCCGTCCACCCTTGTAACGGCGAAAGCGAGAGTGCCAGCATCACAAGGGTCACACCCACCGACAAGGTCGTCGACCCATACCAGTCCATGGTCTTGAAATTGGCCTTGGCCCGCAACTTGTCGGCGGCATGCTCCTCATGGGACCCGTGGTGGCCTGGGAGGATCACCGCAACAACACAGAAGGCCGCGATCAGGAGAACGAGCTGCATCCAAAAGAGCGCTCGCCAGCCGAAGAACTCGATGATCGGTGAGCCGAGCGACACACCAATAACTGGTCCGCCCGCCCCGACAAGGGTCCACCAGCCCATTGCCTTGACTCGATCCTCTGGCTTGAAGGCGTTCATGATGAGCGCCATCGATGCGGTACCCGTGGCGGCACCCTGAATACCGTCGAGGGTTCGGGCGCCGAGCAGTGTGATGACATCGGGTGCCATCGCCGTGAGTACGGCGGACACCATGGCTCCGGCGAGGCCAAAGAGGTAGAGGCGTCGGTGGCCGAAGATGTCTCCGGCCTTGCCGAGCAGGGGTGCGGCCAGGCCATAGGCCAGCAGCGGACCCGTCATCGTCCACGTCAGGACCGTGATCGACGTGTGGAATTCACCGGCCACCTTCGGCAAGGCCACGATAAAGACCGTGAAGGTGATGTTGAGGGCCAGCAATCCGGCCAGCAATGACCCGAGTACCCACCAGGGATAGCGATCGGAGGAGGTGGCCCTCACCTGCGCCTTGGTGTGCAGCATTGCAAACCAATTCAGATCAGAGGCAGCCTCTGATCCAGACGCGCCGAACTCAACCGCGCCAGGATCGCTGGCCGGGCTGAGGAGCTCGTCGGGGTCATCTCGATGATGGGAAACCGACGGCGGGTTGGGGGTCCCGTCGGCGTCGGAGATCACGTTCCGAGAAGTCGGGGCATCTCCGCCTGGAGTTCAGCGACCGTCCAACGGTCGTCCTTTTCGATCGACTCCATAAGGGTCCAGCCCTGGAAGTTCCGAACAGTGCCGCCGAGGACGAAATAGACCTTGCCGTTCGCAGGGCATTGCTCGGTGGCCAAGTAGCCCACGAGGGGAGAGATGTTGGCAGGGTCCCAGGCATCGAAGACGGCGGCATCCTCGGGCTCCTTCACCAGGTCGACCAGGCCGGGAGCCGACTCGGTCATGCGGGTGCGAGCATTCGGGGCGAGGGCATTGACTCGGATGCCGTAGCGGATCAGCTCCGTGGCGGCGATCACCGTCAACGCGGCGATCCCCGCCTTGGCTGCGCCGTAGTTGCCCTGACCCGGATTGCCGAGCAGGCCCGAGGTCGACGAGGTGTTGATGATCGAGGCCTTGACGTCCTTGCCCGCCTTGGTCTGGTCACGCCAGTAGTTCGCGGCGTGGTGCAGCGGAGCGAAGTGGCCCTTGAGGTGCACGTGCATCACTGCGTCCCAGTCATCCTCGGTCATGTTGACGAGCACGCGGTCACGCAGATTGCCGGCGTTGTTGACCAGCACGTGCAGGTCACCGAAGGTCTCGACGGCTTGGTCGATCATGTTCTTGGCGCCAGCCCAGTCCGCCACATTGTCGTGGTTGGCGACTGCCTCGCCACCCATGGCCACGATCTCGGCCGCCACCTGCTCCGCCGGGGTGCCGTCTTCTGCCGAGCCATCGAGGGCGCCGCCAAGGTCGTTCACGACGATCTTGGCCCCCTCTGAGGCGAAGAGCAACGCATGCTCTCGGCCGATGCCGCGGCCTGCGCCGGTGATGATTGCGATGCGTCCGTCTAGTGCGCCCATCAGGGGTCCCTTTCGCTCGATTGTGGTGACAGCCTACCGCCGACTCGCAACATCGAGATCTGGTCAGTGAAGACTCAGCGGGTGATGCCCCGAAGCCGGAACCACCAGTCTGGGTCACGGGCATGAGCGTGGAAGTGATCGGGGATCTGACGCATGACCCGGTCGAAGGACCATCCACCCTCGCCGAAGCGACTGTTCGCCGCATCAGCCAACCGGTCGAGCATGTAGGCCACTGTCTCGTCAGAGGGATCAGTGCCGTGCTCGCGCCACACCACCATCGGGGTGTCGCACACCTCACAGTCAGCGACCCAGCAGGTGTCATCCTCGAAGTACCAGTCGGTCAGCTTGGCTGCCTCGCAGAGCTCGCAGAGCTTGTCAGATGTCATTGGAGGTAGAGGGTAACGGTCGTGCCCACCTTGACCGACGTCCCCGCGTGCGGCGTCGTCTTGAACACGCGACCGGCAGGCGGGCCATAGATCGCCCCGACCTTGAGGCCAAGTCGAGTCAGCGCTGCCGATGCACCCGCCGCCGTCTTGCCCTTCAGCGACGGCACGACCACCACGGCAGGCCCGGTGCTCACATAGACGGTGACCTGACTGCCCCGCTGCACCTTGGTGCCGACGGCTGGGTCAGTACGGGTGATCTGGCCAGCGGGGATGCTGCTTGAGGGTTCCGTAGCCTTGGTGACCGCAAATCCCGCCGCGACCAAGGTGGCATTGGCCTGGGCATAGGTTCCCGTCACCGAGGGGATCGGCACCGGCGGCGGTCCCTTCGAGATGACGATCGTGATCGTGGATCCATAGGTCGCAGCGGTCGGGTTCGTCGTGGTGCCCACGATGTAGCGGATCACCTGCCCACGCGGCACCGTGGCCGAGTGATGCTTGGCCGCCTTGGGGCAATCGCCGACGAGGTGCACTGCCGTCAGGGCCGCCTGGGCCTGCACGCAGTCCATCCCGGCCAAGGAAGGAACATTCACCTTTGGTAGTCCACGCGAGACCACCAGGCGCACCGTCGATCCTTGCTTGAGCTCAGTCCCAGGGGTGGGCTGCTGAAAGATGATGTGGTCGGCGGGAACAGTGATGGAGTACACGCTCGGCTGGTACGCAGGCTGCAGGTGCAACTTTGCGAGTTTTCGCTCCACGTTGACGGTGGGCTTGCCGACCAAGGTGGGCACCATGACATTCGGGACGAAGAGCTTGGTGGAGATAGCGAAGGCAGCGAAGGCAGCACCGAGCACCACGAGGGCCAGAAGGATCCAGGGCCATACCCGACGACGTCCTCGACGACCCTTGCCGACCCGAACTTCGCCCACCAGGGTCTGCTCGTCAGACAGGTAGTCATAGGGCGTCGACGGGCCGACGCCTGCCGGCACCGGTCCGGTATCGCCAATCGCTGGGACCACCTGAGTCAATTCGTCCACCGAGGGAGGACGGAAGGGCTCAGCCGAGGCCGCCCAGGTCGGATCGATCACGACTGCCCCATCGATAACCCTCGGCAGCGGAGCAGGATCCGGAAGTGCCCGGGCCACCGAGCCAAGTCGCAGTTCAAAGGCCTCCGCATCGAGACGTGCCTCGTGATCAGGGAATGCCGCTTGGACAAGGATCGGATCGAGAGGGCCTAGCCGGTCGTCTTGCGGCAGGGTCTTGCCGACCCTGGCTCGCAGCGTTGAGACGAGCGAGTCCTCCACGAAGGGGACCACGCCGGTCACCGCCTCGTAGAGCACGAGCGCCAATGAGTACACATCGGCCTTGCCATCGACCGACTCGCCTTCGGCCTGCTCAGGTGACGAGTAGCGGACGGTACCGATCATTGATCCGGCCGGCTCGGTCCAGCTTGCCTCTGCCAAGGCTCGGGCCACGCCGAAGTCGGTGATGCGAAGTCGCCCCTCGGCATCGAAGAGGAGGTTCGCCGGCTTCACGTCGCGGTGGACAAGTCCGCGGGCATGGGCATAGGCCAGCCCCGCGGCAGCTTGGCCGCCGATGGACACTGCCTGCTCAGGGGTCATCAGGACCCCGGCATCGAAGAGATCCTTGAGGGTTCCGCCGGCCAAGAGCTCGGTCACCAGATACGGGACCGAGTCATCTTCTCCCCAGTCGTACACCTGCAGGATGGCCGGGTGGTTCAGCGCGGCAACTGCTCGAGCCTCAGCCCGGAACCGCTTCAGGAAAGCCTCGTCTTGGGCCAGCGCCGGCTGCAGGATCTTGATCGCCACCTGACGCTCGAGGGTGCTGTCCTCGGCCCGGTAGACGATCGCAGAGGCTCCGGTGCCGAGCACCGCCTCGAGGCGGTACCGGCCTCCGAGGACGCGTCCGATGTTGTCCGAGGGCGAAGTCATGAGTGACCCCCAACCTAGTGAGCGCTCCCTCGGTTCCGGTGGACGCCTCAGCCAGCAGGGAGCTCGCCGGTGGCCAGAAGGTCAGCGAAGGACTCCGCTGCCACCATCGGTATGCCGAGGGTCTCTGCCTTCGTGATCTTCGATGCTCCCGGTGCCTCCCCGACGACGACGCACCAGGTCTTCTTCGACACTGAGCCCGTCGCCTTGCCCCCGGCGGCCTCGACGGCCGCCTGTGCCCCCTCGCGGGTGAAGCCCGGGACGGCACCAGTGACGACGACGATCCGCCCGGCCAGGGTGTCTCGATCATCGTCAGTCGACGAGACCGACGGCTCTTCGGTGGTGAGCCCAATCGTCACGAGTCGATCGAGGACAGCTTGATTTGCTGGATTGGCGAGGAAGGCGATCACCGACTCGGCGATGATCGGGCCGATCTGCTCGACCTCGGCCAGCACGTCGACCGAGGTGCCACGCAGCGCTGCAAGGCTCGTGATGCTGCGGGCCACCTGTCGGGCTCCGATGGGGCCCAGATGGCGGATCCCGAGGCCGACGAGGAGGCGGCTCAGCGGCTGCTCCTTCGAGGCCTCGATGGCTTCGAGGAGGTTGGTTGCCGAGAGCTCACCCATCCCCTCGAGCTCAGCGAGGCGCCCGGGATCAATCTCGTAGAGATCAGCCACGTCAGCCACCAGGCCGGCGGCAGTCAGTCGCTCGATGACCTTCTCGCCGAGGCCCTCGATGTCCATCGCCGACCGGCTGGCGAAGTGCGAAAGCCGCTGGTTGCGCTGGGCTGCACAGTCGAGGTTGACACAGTAGGTGTCGGACTCCCCCTCGAGCCGGACGAGCGCACCATCACAGGCCGGGCAGGTCAGCGGAAAGGTCCACGCCGCAGGCCGGCGAGCCCCTGCCTCCACAATCGGACCAACCACCTCAGGGATCACGTCACCGGCCTTGTGCACGATCACGGTGTCACCCGGCCGGACGTCCTTGCGTGCCACTTGATCCTGGTTGTGGAGGGTGGCAAAGGTGACGGTGGAGCCGCCGACGAAGACCGGCTCGAGCACGGCATAGGGGGTGGCCCGACCAGTGCGGCCGATCGACACCTCGATATCGAGCAGCATGGTCGTCCGCTCCTCCGGGGCCAGCTTGCGAGCAAGCGCCCAGCGAGGAGCCCGACTCGTCGCTCCTGCCACCTCGCGGAGTGCCAGGTCGTCGACCTTGAACACCACGCCATCGATCTCATAGGAGAGGTCGTGGCGGTGCTCCTCGAGCTCGTGGCTCCGGGCGATCACGGCATCGATGCCCGCGACGCAGCGTGCATCAGCCGAGACGGGAAGTCCGATCTCGGCCATCGCCGCGAGCACCGTGGTGTGCGAGTCCGACAACAGGTCGCTTCCCGCTGGCGCTCCCTCGATCAGACCGATTTGGTAGAGCAGAATCGCCAGGGGGCGTGTCGCGGTGACCGCCGGGTCCTTCTGTCGCAGCGATCCAGCCGCAGCGTTCCTCGGGTTCACGAAGGTCTTGGCTCCTGTCTCTTCGAGTCGGGCATTCATGTCGGCGAAGTCCTGGGTCGGGAGATAGACCTCTCCGCGTACCTCGAGCACGGCTGGCAGCGATCCAGCCACCGCGTCGAGCCGACCAGGGACGCTGGCGATCGTGGCCACATTGGCCGTGACATCCTCGCCGGTCACCCCATCGCCCCTCGTCGCCGCCTGGGTCAGCACCCCGTCGACATAGGTCAGCGACATCGCCACCCCGTCAACCTTCGGCTCCACCGAGAACGACAGATCAGCCACGTCGTCGCGCCCGAGCGCCCGAGCGAGGCGCTCTGACCAGGCGAGGATCTCGTCATCGTCGAACGCATTGTCGAGGCTGAGCATCCGCACGGCGTGGACCACCGGAGCGAAGAGCCCTGATGGAGCTGCGCCGACGGCCTGGCCGGGGCTCTGCTCATCGAGCAATTCAGGGTGCTCAGCCTCGATGCGGCGCAGTTCGGTGGCGAGCAGGTCGAAGTCGGCGTCCGGGATCTCCGGCGCATCATTGGCGTGGTATCGCTCATTGTGGTGGGCGACGAGCCGACGCAGCTCGGCCACACGCTCGCTGAGTTCGGTCGGCAGACGATCGAGGATCACGGGATCACCACTGCGCTTCCCCGGACTCGGCCGGGCTCCACCGAATCGTAGAAGGCCACCGTCTGGCCTGGCGCAACTGGATCGACGGGGTCGACCAGGTGCAGTGCCTCCTCGGCGAACGTCGCCAGCCGTGGCTCCCCATGGCTCCGCATCTGCACCAGGGTCGGCTCACCAGGGAGGAGCGGCAGCCCTGTCCAGGTCAGCGAACCCGGGTCAAAACGGACCTGGTCGACCAGCGCCTCGTCCGGCGCAGCCACCAGCACCCGATGCCCGACGGGATCGATCGCCACTGCCACTCGGTGTTGGCCGAGCGCATCGACTCCCAGTCCCTTGCGCTGCCCGACGGTCACCAGCTGAAGATGAGCGACTTCGCCGACCACATCGCCGCTCTCGCGCTCAACGAGCGCTCCCGGGGTGAGGTCCGTCCGCTCTGCCAAGAAGCCCCGTCGGCCGATAGAGGAGGAGATGAAGCAGGTGTCCTGGCTCTCGGCCTTGGCCGCGGTGCGCAGGCCGTGACTGACGGCGACGGCGCGCACCTCGGCCTTGGTGAGCTCTCCGATGGGGAGCATCACCCGATCGAGCTTGGCTGGCGTGAGCATCGAGAGCACATAGGACTGATCCTTTGCCGAGTCAACGCCCCGCCACAACTGTGCCCCGCTGTCGGCGACCACGATCCTGGCGTGGTGGCCGGTGGCCAAACGGTCGAACCCAAGCCGGTCCGCCGCCGCCAACAGCGCAGTGAACTTGAGGTGCCGATTGCACTCGATACAAGGGTTCGGTGTCCGGCCCGCCGCATGCTCAGCCACATAGGGGGCCACCACATGGGTCTCGAATTCCTCGGACATGTTGAAGACATGGTGGTCGATGCCGAGTTCGGCGGCGACCTGGCGGGCATCCTCCACGTCGCTGACCGAGCAGCAGCCCGCATCGCTCGGGCCACCCCAGAGTCGAAGGGTGACCCCGGTGACCTGATGGCCCTGCTCGAGCAGCAACGCAGCCGCTGACGAGGAGTCGACTCCTCCAGACATGGCCACCAGAACGTTCACGGCGCCAAGTCTGCCACCCGGCTCCCCCCTGCGATGCACCTCATCGAGCAAGCGACGAGAGCACCTCGGGCACGACCTCGGCCAGGCGATCCCACGCCGCTGAAGTGGTGGAGACTCCCATCGTCAGCCTCAGTGCCGAGCGAGCACGACGCTCGTCCATGCCCATGGCCAGGAGCACCTGGCTCGTCTCCGGCGCCCCTGAAGCGCACGCCGCTCCGGCCGAAGCAGCAATCCCTGCCCGATCGAGGAGCACCAACACCTCTTCGCTCCGCACCCCTGGCAGGGTGAGGTGGAGATGGCCAGCGAGTCGGTCGGCACCGTCTGAGGTGATCGCCACCCCCGGGGATGACGACAGGGCCTTGGCCAGCGCATCGCGTCGGTGGGCCAGTTCAGCGATCTGACCGAGCTGGCGTTCCCGGGCCACCTCCTCGAGTGCCACCGCCAGCCCGGTGGCGCCGGCAACATCCTGGGTTCCTGCACGCCGACCGCTCTCCTGCGACCCGCCCGGCACGATCGCCTCGAGATCGAGGTCCCTCGAGGCGACAAGGACTCCAACCCCTGGAGGCCCACCCACCTTGTGGCCGGCGATGGAGAGGAGGTCGACATCGGGCCAGAGCTCGGCGATCGAGGCAAAGGGAGCCGCCGCTACGGCATCACAATGCAGAAGAATGGAGCGATCTGCTCTGAGGGCCCGGGAGAGTTCGGCGATGGGCTCGATGACCCCGGTCTCGTTGTTGGCCGCCATGACCGAGACCAGTGCCCCATCGGGTACCAGCGCCAACGCCGCTTCAAGGTCGAACCGCCCTTGGGAATCCACCGGGAGCACGATGAGTTCGACGCCACGACGGGCGGCAGCGACCTCAGCGGCCCGGCGCACCGCCACGTGTTCGATCGCCGAGATACAGACAGCGCTTGGATTCCTCGGACCAAGGAGTCCGAGAGCGCACGACTCGGTTCCACCGCCGGTCAGTACAACGTCAGCGGCATCAGCACCGAGCTCATCGGCAATCCTGCGGCGCGCTCCATCGAGCACCATGGCAGCCGAGCGTGCCGCACGATGGGCACCCGAAGGATTCGGTGGCCCACCGTTGAGCGCGGCCACCATGGCGGCCGCCACGGCGGGCCGCAGCGGCGCACCCGCAGCGTGGTCTGCGAAGACCGACGCTGCCTCGTCAGGCAACGAAGATCGTCTTCTGGTTGCAGAACTCGTACATCCCGACATCGGCCAGCTCCCGGCCATAGCCCGAGCGCTTGGTGCCGCCGAAGGGGAGCTCGGGGGTCGAGGCCACGATGGCGTTCACGAAGACCATCCCCGCATCGAGGCCCTCGATGGCCTGGCGTTGCTCAGCCTCGTCCTCGGCCCAGATGCTCGAGCCGAGCCCCCATGGGGTGTCGTTGCCGACGGCGATCGCCTCGGCAAGGTCGGCGACGACCTCGACCACGGCAACGGGCCCAAAGATCTCCTCGACTCCCGCCCGCATCTGCGTGGTCACGCCGGTCAGGACGGTGGGGCGATAGAAGAAGCCCGGTCCGTCGATACCTGACCCACCGGCGGTGGCCACCGCCCCCTTGGCCAGAGCGTCGGCCACCTGCTCGGAGACTTCGTCCTTCTGCGCCGCCGAGACCAGCGGTCCGACCACGGTGGCGGGGTCCATGGGATCGCCGACCGTGACGGCCTCCATGGCTGCCGAGAACTTTTCGATGAATTCCTCGGCTCGGTCAGCAACCACGATGAAGCGCTTTGCCGCGATGCACGACTGGCCGTTGTTCTGCACCCGACCGGTGATGGCCAGCGGGACCGTGCGGTCGAGGTCCGCCGACGAAGCGATGATGAAGGGATCTGAGCCACCAAGCTCGAGGACACACTTCTTGAGTACCGATCCGGCTGCTGCAGCCACCGAGCGGCCGGCCGCCTCGGAGCCCGTCAGGGTCACGGCGGCGATCCGAGGATCGGCGATCACCTCGGCCACACGAGATCCGGGGACAAAGAGGTTCACGAAGCAGCCCTCCGGGAACCCCGCCCGCCGGAACAGGCCTTCGAGCAGCAGGGCGGACTCAGGCACGTTCGAGGCGTGCTTGAGCAACCCGACGTTGCCGGCCATCAGTGCCGGTGCGGCGAAACGGATGACCTGCCAGAGCGGAAAGTTCCAAGGCATCACGGCCAGAACGGGTCCGATGGGGTCGTAGCGGACTTCGGAGCGGCTCGCCGACGATGAGATCTGACGCGGTGCCAGCATGGCGGGCGCGTGCTCGGCGTAGTACCGCATGGTCATGGCGCACTTGGCCACCTCGCCCTTGGCGGCAGCGAAGGTCTTGCCCATCTCCCGGCTGAGGACCTCGGCGATGACGGGCACCTCACCCTCGAGAAGCTCGGCCGCAGACACCATGAGTCGCGCTCGATCCACCATGCTCGTGGCCCGCCAGAGCGGAGCACGCTCGGCGGCCAGTGCGATCAGCGCGTCGACCTCGGCAGGGGTGTGGTCCTCGTAGCTCGATACGACCTCGCCGGTCGCTGGATTGACGCTGATGTAGGGCATGGCTCCATCTTGCCAGCCGCGCCTCGGCCTATCTCGCGTCGAGCCCCAGATGGGCCACGATCGCCCGTCGCAAGACCTTGCCCGTGGGGCCGACGGGCAAGTCCGAGGTGAGGTACACGTCCTTGGGAAGCTTGAAGGGGGCAAGCACGCCTCGAGCAGCGAGACGAATCGATTCGGGGGTCAGCTCGGCGCTTCCCACCACCGCAGCGCAGACCCGCTGTCCCCAGTCAGGATCGTCCAAACCGAAGACGCACGCTTCTTCAACGCCGTCGAGTTCGACCAGAGCCGCCTCGATCTCCGCCGGGTACACGTTGACTCCTCCAGTGATGATCAGGTCGGTCCGTCGGCCCGTCAGCGTCAAATAGCCCTCGGCATCGAGGGATCCGATGTCCCCCACCGTGAAGGCTGATCCTCGCCAGGCCTCCGCCGTCGCCTCGGGGTTGGAGAAGTACTCGAAACGGGCGTGATCGGGGACCTCGCACCAGATCGTGCCGACCTCGTCCTCGCCGTCGATCGGATCGATCCACAGCCGCCGGCCGGGCCGAGCTCGCCCAACCGTCCCTGGCCGCTCCAACCACTCGGTGGTCGAGCAGGTCGTGAACTGCCCCTCGGTCGCCCCGTAGAACTCCCAGAGGACGTCGTCAGCCACTCGATCAATCGCCGCACGCTTGAGTGCCGGTGGGCACGCGGCCCCTGCGTGGGCCAGCAGACGCAGCGAGTCAAAGCGCTCGTGGCGACCGAGCCCATCGAGCGCCAGAAGCCGGTGGAGGTGGGTGGGGACGAGGAAGGTGGTGGTGGGGCGAACACGGCGGATGGTCTCGAGCGCGGTGACGGCGTCGAATCGAGTCAGGATCGCCAACGATCCTCCATTGAGCAAGGTCCCGGCCGAGAACCGGATGGCCACCGTGTGGTACATCGGGGAGCAGACCATGTGGGTGTCCGTGGCCGAATGCCCCCACACCGCCACCTCCTCGTCAAAGGCAGCCTTGGCGTCGACCTCGGTCAGCACTCCGCTCGTCACCCCCTTGGCTCGACCAGTGGTACCTGACGTGTAATGCATGGGTCGGGTGAGCGGCCACGGCGCCAACTCCGCGGCTTGCCCATCGAACAGTGCAGCCAGCGACGACTCGTCGAGGATCGTGGCGGTCGGCTGGGCGTCGTCAAGCAGGACCTGACGTTCGGCGTCGAGGAGTCCGGCATTGAGCAGTACCGGGATGATGCCGACCCGGGCGGCACCGAGCACTGCGCAGAGCAGATTGGCTGACGATCCCATCGAGAACGCCACTCGCTCGCCCGGTTCAATTCCGCCAGCCAGCAAGGTTCCTGCCGCTGACGCCATCTTCGGCTCGGCCTCCGCTGCGGTCAGCAACTCGACAGGAGCGAGGGAGGACATGGTCGACGACGCTACCAGCGAGCTCCCGTTCTTCTTCGTGAGCCGCTGGGAGCCACTCGTTCCGCTTGCGACATCGAGATGAGATGATCTGTCCCTATGGACGACCAGACCGCCGCTGCGATCGACGCAGCCCGACACCGGCTCTCCGACGCACATCGCGTCCTCGTCCTTACCGGCGCTGGCATCTCGACCGACTCCGGCATCCCGGACTTCCGGGGACCCGAGGGGATCTGGACCAAGGACCCGAGTGCCGAGATGATGTCGACCTTCGACGTCTGGTGCTCTGACGCCCAAGTGCGCCGCCGAGCCTGGCGCAGTCGCCTCGATTCACCAATCTGGTCCGCCCAGCCCAATGACGGGCATCGCTGCCTGGTCGATCTCGAGCGCAGCGGCCGTCTCCTGCTGCTCGTGACCCAGAACATTGATCGTCTCCACCACGCCGCAGGCGCTGATGCGAGCACGACCATCGAGATCCACGGGAACACGCAGGAGTCAGTGTGTCTGTCCTGCGGGCACCGTCAACCCATCGAGGCCGTCCTCGAACGGGTACGCCAAGGCGAGGAGGATCCTTGTTGCGTTGAAGTGGTCGACGGCCTCATCTGTGCTGGGATCCTCAAGTCAGCAACGATCAGTTTCGGTCAGTCACTCGTCGCCGAAGACCTCGCGCTCGCCGAGGCAGCGGCGGTCAGCTGCGACCTGCTGCTCGCGGTGGGATCCACCCTCGCCGTCTTCCCCGTCGCCAACCTCGTGCCGCTGGCAAAGGCTGCGGGCGCCTCCGTGGTGATCATCAACGGCGAGAAGACTGCCATGGACGCGCACGCCGACGTGGTCATTCACGCCGATATCACCAACGCATTACGCCTACTGCTCGACGGCTTGGTTCCTTTGACCTAAGCGTTCTTCTTGGTGCGCCTCGGGCGCAGGGCGAACCACCAGATGCTGGCCATCGTGGCGGCCACGCCGACCACACCGGCCACCGGCTTGGCCACGGACTTGCTGCTGTTCTTGTTTCCCACAGAACGAATCTACCCCTGGTCGGCGTCCTAGGGGTGACGCGATCATCGATTGGCTGAGGAGCACCGAAGGCCCCACGACTGATGAGCGCTGTTCGCCTCACAGCCACGACACCACGCAGGCCGGTCCGACGCTCGCACCATCGATGTGCTCCCTGGCTTCTCGACACCGAGCGAACCTGGACCTGCGACATCGTGGCGATGGAGCTGTTGATGGGCGAATGGAACGATGAGCGAACCAATGTTCCAGCGTTCTCGCATCACCATTGCGAGACAGGTGTCGCCTCTGCGCCCAAGGGGGGATCGGCGTGCGATCGCTGGAGGGCTTGGCACGAATGTGCCCACCCGCATGCTTGTCATCTCTTGGCGTTCAGAGTCCATCGGTGGCGTCAACAGCGATCGCTGCTCGTCACCGAGGTGACTGGCCGGCACGTAGCCGAGGATGCCTGGTCGCCATGCTGTCTCGGAAGACCCGGACTTGGTGACCTTCGGCCCTATCCACGGGGACGGCCAATCAAGAGACTGGTCAAGAGCCAAGACGCCCCAAGGAGGGGATATGACCGCAGCACTAGCAGTCGTTGTGGCGGCACTGGTCAACATCACCGGACCAGGCCACTACATCCACTGGGGATTCATCCAGATCTCCGTGGGCAACATCATCGTCATCAGCCTGATGGTGGTGACGTTCCTCGCGGCAATCCTCATCCCCTATCACCGGAAGGGAGGTCGCTCATGACCGCCGTCGACCACACACCTGCCGAGACCGGCGAGGGTCTTGCCGAGGACGCAGACCAGTGGACCGCCAAGATCCGCCGATTCTTGATGTCCAACTTGCCTCCGGGTCGCCTCATCCCTGACCGGCAGCCGAGCTACATGGCCTCATGGATCTACATCTTCGGCGCCCTCACCATCGGAGCGCTGGCAATGGTCATCATCTCCGGTGGGCTGCTCTCGGTCGAAGGGCCGACCTGGTGGCATGACTCGTCGGTCGGCCTCTTTGTCAATTCGCTCCACCTCTGGAGCGTCGAGCTCTTCTTCTTCTTCATGGTCGTGCACCTGTGGGGCAAGTTCTTCATGGCAGCGTGGCGAGGTAACCGCGCACTGACCTGGATGACCGGTGTCATCACCTTCATGGCCTCGATCGGTGCCGGCCTCACGGGCTACCTGTCCCAGACCAACTTCGACTCGCAGTGGATCTCGACCCAAGCCAAGGACGGTCTCAACGGCGTCGGCGTGGGCTCGTTCTTCAACGTGCTCAATTTCGGCCAGATGCTGATGTGGCACATCATGATCCTCCCGCTCGCCGTGGTCGCCATCTCGGTGCTGCACGTCTTGTTGGTGCGAACCCGGGGCATCGTCCCGCCGATCGAGCTCGAACCGGCCAACTCGGCCACCGCGACGACAGGAGGTGAGGCCTGATGGCTCGCACCAAGAAGTTCAACCCGGACCGTGACGTCAATGTCTGGGTTGGCCCATACCGGCCCTACGACCTCGCCAAGGAGATCATCGTCACCTTCCTGGCGGTCGCGGTGATCGCCGTGGTGCTCGCTGCAGTGTTCGGCTCACCCGACGAGAAGTCGGTGACGCTCAAGTCCTGGTCGACCGCTGACCAGGTCGACTTTGCCACCACCGCCATCACCGAGCTCGACGGCTCAAGTGCCACAGCGCAGTACGGCCCCCCCTACAACAACGTGGCCGACGTCAGCCAGAAGGTCGGACCGATCTCGGTCGAGTCCGCACTCGGAGTCCATATCCCGGTGAACCCGGCCCAGGACTTCGTCCTCGGTCCGCTTTCCACCGTCACCGGTCATCCGGACCTGACCGCGGCCCTCACTCAATTCAAGGCGGCGACACCGACCCAGCAGGGCAAGTGGACGGCCGCCTATGAGACCGCCGTGACGAAGGCCACCGTGACGAAGGGCAAGCTCGTCGTGCCCCACGGTGCCTATGGGCCGGTCGGCACGATCATCGGCAATCTCACACAACTCGCAGCCTCAGGCGGTCTTGACGCCGCCCTGCTCAACCATGCCGGCTTCTTCAGCACCGACTACACCAAGTCGCTGCTGTTCGTGGCCGACGGGGGCTACTTCTCCTCCCTCGGAGATGCCCACCACCTCTCCGGCGAGCAGTGGGGGATGATGAACGAGACGGGCAGCTTCCCAGGCCAACCGTGGCTGTGGCTCTATAGCGTCTGGTATCAGGTCCCACCGTTCAACGGGAACAATGTCTTCGCTGCCAACGCCGACGCCTATGTGTGGGTCCTCATGATGATCCTGAGCGCCGGATTCCTCTTGGTCCCCTTCATCCCCGGGGTCCGTTCGATCCCCCGCTGGAGCCGGGTCTACAAGATCATCTGGCGGGACTACTACCGGTCGAAGTAGCGAGTCGACCGTGGCGGGCGGTCACCGATCTGCGGTGATCGCCCCCACTAAGGCGGTGAAGGGTCGGAGATCACCGGACTCTTCCGGATGCCATTGGACGCTGAGCAAGAAGTTCGACTCTGGGCGCTCCACGGCCTCGACTACCTGAGGGACTCCCTCGGCCTCGACTGACCAGGCGGAGACCACCAGGCCTTCGCCGAGGCGGTCGATCGCCTGGTGGTGCGAGCACGAGACCCTCGAGAGCTCGCCGAAGACCTCGGCGGTCATCGTCCCCGGCACACAGGCCACCTCCCGCTCGACAAAGGTGCCAGCGGCGATCTGGTGATCAGCGTGGCCAACGAGGTCGGGGACATGCTGGAGCAGGGTGCCGCCGAGGGCCACGTTGAGCACCTGATGCCCTCGGCAGATGGCCAGGAGCGGCAGGTCGCGCTCGAGGGCTCCTCTCACCAGAGCGAGATCGGAGGCGTCGCGGACCGTGTCGGATCGACCAGTGCTCGGGTGGCGGTGCTCTCCATAGCGAGCAGGGTCAATATCGAGGCCACCGATCACCACCAGGCCGTCGATCACGTCGAGCAGCTCTGCCATGCCAGCGACAGGCTGCTCGGCAACCTGGGGGATCAGGATCGCTCGGGCTCCCGCTCTGGCGACCAAGCCGTGGTAGGCGTCCTGGATCAGCGCCACCGGCACGTCGCTGAACGAACCCCAGCTCGCTCGCTCGGCATAGGTCGTCAGTCCGATGATCGGCATGCGTGCCATGGTGGCCTTCCGGGTCGCGGGTCTGCTCTCGCAGGTTAGCGAGCCTTCTGTGGACGATCCTCTGGCGGAGGGCCATAGTGGGGCATGGATCTCACGCAGCTCACCCACGACATCGCCAGCGGTCGGATCGACACGGTGGTGGTGGCCTTCCCTGACCTGCAAGGCCGACCCGTCGGCAAGCGCATGACGGGTCCCTTCTTTCTCGACCACGTGGTGGACCACGGCATGGAGGCCTGCGACTACCTGCTCGGGGTCGATATCGACATGGACCCCCAGCCGGGCTACACCTTCGCCAACTGGGACCTCGGCTACGGCGACGTCGTCTGCCACCTCGACCTATCCACCCTGATGGAGCTGCCGTGGATGCCCGGAACGGCCATGGTGCTCTGTGACCTCACCGACAGCGCGGGCACCCCGGTCGAGGTCTCGCCTCGTCAGATGTTGCGTCGCCAGATCGAGCGCGCCGCCGATCGCGGCCTTGTGATCCGATGTGCCACCGAGCTCGAGTTCTACCTCTTCGAGCAGTCCTATGCCGAGGCTGCGGCCGACGGGTGGCGCCACCTGACCCCGCACTCCTCGACCATCGAGGACTACCAGATCCTCCAGACGTCCCGGGATGAGTACATCCTTCGCCGCATCCGTAACGAGATGATCGCTGCCGGCCTGCCCGTCGAGGGATCCAAGGGCGAGGCTGGAAGAGGACAGCACGAGGTCAACCTCGTCTACGACACCCCGTTGCTCACCGCAGATCGTCACCTCGTCTTCAAAAATGGCATCAAGGAGATTGCCGCCCAGGAGGGCCGAGCGGCCACCTTCATGGCCAAGTGGACCATGGCCGAGGCCGGATCGTCCTGTCACATCCACACCAGTCTTTGGAGCACCGAGGACGATCGTCCGCTCATGGCCGATGCCACACACCCGACCGGGCTCTCTGAGATCGGTCGGCAGTTCCTCGCCGGCCAGATCCACGCGGCCAAGCAACTGGCTTGGTGCGCTGCTCCCTACCTCAACTCATATCGTCGCTACGTCCCCGACTCCTGGGCACCGACGGCCGTGGCGTGGGGAGAGGACAACCGGACCTGTGGGTTTCGCATCGTCGGCCACGGTGCTGGCCGACGGGTCGAGAGCCGAGTCCCCGGAGCTGACGTGAACCCCTACATCGCGCTCGCTTCGGCCATCGCGGCTGGCCTCTATGGCATCGACCACGACCTCGAGCTCCCCGACGCCTATCAGGGGAATGCCTATATGGCGACCGACGTCGAACGCCTTCCCTCGACGCTGGCCGACGCACTCATCGCGCTCGAGGGCTCCGAAGTCGCCAGCGAGGCCTTCGGCCCCGACGTCCACCATCACCTGGTCAACACCGCTCGTAGAGAGTGGGCGCTGGCCAACCACGTCGTGACGGACTGGGAACTGGCCCGGAACTTCGAGCGGATCTGATCTGCACGGGCACGCGACGACGCCCCGCCACTGACCGCATCGGGTCGGGTGGCGGGGCGTCGTCGTGATTCCCGAGGGATCGAGGTGCCTACTTGGCGGCCTCGATCTCAAGGTGCAGGGTGATCTTGTTCGAGACCACGAGGCCACCGTTCTCGAGGACGCCATCGAAGCTGACGTTGAAGTCTCGACGGTCGATCTCGACGCTGGCCTCGAAGGCGGCGATGGTGAGGCCCTCAACCATGTGCGGGCCGGTGCCGAGGTACTCGAGGTCGAAGGTGACCTGCTTGGTGATTCCGCGGATGGTCAGGTCTCCCGTGAGGTCGAAGTGATCTTCCTTGGCCGCAGGGGTCACTGAGGTCGACACGAAGGTCAGGGTCGGGTGGTTCTCGAGGTCGAGGAAGTCCGGCGTCTTGAGATGACCGTCACGCTGTTCATTGTTGGTCGTGATCGATCCGGCCTGGATGGTGGCGGTCACCGAAGAGGTCTCTGGCGTGTCGCCGATGACGACGGCGCCCTCGAAGTCGGTGAAGTGGCCACGGACCTTCGACGCGACGAGGTGGCGGCAAACAAAGCCGACCTGCGAGTGACTGGCATCGACGTTGTAGGTGCCAGGGGCGGGCAATTGGCTCATCTGGGGTTCTCCTTGATTGGGTTATTTTGACCTCACCCATAGTATCTGTTTTGTCAGATACTTGTCAAACAGTATTTTTACATCTAGGTTTCTGGTACCCTTCCCGAAATGATCATCACCGAACCTGCCAGCGCGAAGGATGCCGTTGCGGCGCTGTGCCCCTCGGTGGCGAAGGACGAGCGGATCATGCTCGTCGGCCTCCTGGCAGAGACGGCCGCCCGGCTTCAGCGCACCCTCGGCGGTTGGCTCGAGTCGGAGTGCGGCCTCCCACTCGCCTGGTACGAGGTCTTGGTCCGCATCGTGCGATCCCCCGAGGGCCGCCTGACCATGTCCGAGGTCGCCGACAAGACGGTCTACACCTCAGGCGGAACCACCCGGCTGGTCGACCGCATCGAGGAGGCCGGCCTGCTCCAGCGCGCCAAGTGCCCGAGCGACCGGCGGAGCGTGTACGTCGAGATCACCGAGGCAGGGGCGGCTGCACTCGCTGCGGCCACCGAGGTCCACCTCTCGCACATCGATGCTGAGGTGATGGTCCACCTCGACGATGCTGAGCGCGCCACGCTGATCGACCTGCTCACCCGCATCAACGAGGGTCCTGCGAGCTGCACCGCCTGAGCAAGCGGCCTCGTCCGCAGCTCCAAACGGGCTCGAAACTGCCCTGATCAACCGCTGAGCACGAGCGGCTTCGCTCAGGCGACGAAGCCTAGGTATCAAAGATAGAGGGGTTGAGGATCTGGCGGCCCCACAGCTGGTCGGCCTCTGCCCTGGTGAGGCGAGCCTCGGCTGCGGCATCCTCCCACTCAGCGTTGATGACGTGAAGGTGGTGATCGATGATCTCCCTCGCCTCCCCCTCCGAGAGCAGGTACTCGGATGCTGCCGCCACACAAGTGGACAGACGGCTGAGTCGCATCAGCGGGTTCGTCGGGTTCCCGAGATCGCGTCCGATCGCCATCGCTTGGACCACCTCGCCACCGGAAGGCATCTGCGGACAAATGTCATAGGCCGGCGTGAGCGCCAGGGTCTCGCCATCCCAGAAGGCGGCGTGGTTGCGCGCGTGGTCATCGGTGTTCCCCACGCAGACGTTGAAGGCGATCCGTCCAAACATCTCCCGGAGAGCCTCCGGGGCGTCGGCAAAGCGCTCACGGATGATGTCGGCGAGGTCTGGATAGGTCGCATAGCGCCCCATCATCTCGTCAAGGCCCAGCATCGTCAGCGCCGAGACCATCATCGTGCGCTCACCTGGCACGTCCGTCCGATCGAATCGCTCCACCAGCAACACCTCTCTGCCCAGCGAGCTCACGACCTCGGTCGATGCTGCATCGAGGCCAACCCGGCGCGCCAACGCCATGGCAACCCCTTCGGCATTGACCACCGGGTAGTGGTCGGTGCTCGAGGAGAACTTGGCGATGAGCTGGCGCTTCCCATCGGCGAGGATCGCCTTCGGCCTCGCACCGCCGATGCTTGAGCCCTGGAACAGCGCCTCGTCGAGCTCCGCAAAGAAGGGTTCACCGGCTTCAAGATGCTCCGCTGCATCGATCAGCTCGTCGAGCGATCCTCCCCCCGAGCGCGGCACGTAGCGATCAGGGCTCGCTTGGAAGTCAAGGGCGCCGATCCGATCAGATCCGGACTCGAGGAGATAGGACACGGCATCGAGCTCCTTGGCCCGAGGTGGTGCGTGGCGGTGCTCGATGACCCGACGACCCCAGGCGTCAGGACTCCCATCGTCAATGCAGCCTGCGACGCGAAGACCGGCGAGCGGAGGGATCTCGCCGGCGCGCAACGGCAACTCGGGGAGGTAGAGGGAAACCGCGTCCGGCCTGCTGCGGTAGCTCGCACCGTAGGTGAACGACGTGATGCCCCCCTCAGTGGTGAGCACACCGGCCACCACCGGCTCCGTCGCACCGGGGAGCCACACCCAGACGAAGACGGCCTGCGCTGGATCAGAATGCATCACTGACGACCGTTCTGCGAGCCCGGACTCGAGAGGGGATGAGCGCGAGCCTGTGCTCCGACTGAGCAAGGGCCCAACCCAGCTCGCGACGATCTGGCGTGAAGAGCGGAACCCCGAGCAGGGTGGCCACCTCGAAGACCGAGCCGATCGCCACCGAGAGGTCACCTCGCTCGATCTTGCGGAGGGTGACGACCGAGATCCCGGCCCGCTCGGCCAAGTTCGCAGACGTCCAGCGCCGTTCCCGCCGCGCCGCGGCGATCTGGTTCCCAAGGACCTTGGCCGCATCTCGGCTCTGAGGGTGATAGGTGTGCGGCTTGCGCATGCGTCCTCCCAATGAGCGATAGTAAAAAATGATTTAATACTCTAAATGATAGTTTACTAACGATCCCTGTCAACCTGCACCTGGCGTGACGTCCGATCGAAGCCGAACCCACGGGCAAGTCCCCCGCCACCGCCACATCCCGGACGCGGGCCCAGGTGCGGAACTCCGATGGGGGAACCTGGTATCTCGAGGGAGCTGCGGCGGCGGGCGGCCTCACCGGGAGTCGACGACATCCAGCGGGGCTCACTCGGCCGATCGATCCCCTCACACCGTCATCAGTGATCGACCTCGTCGGGCTGCGCCCTCGGTTGGCCGAAGGCAAACGGGAGCTGACATCTGCACCGCCTGTCGTCGGCTTCGGCCTTCGCCGGTTCACATCTTGACATTATGATGCGGAGATGGCAAAGACGAGGACGACGCTCACCCTCGATGAGGAGACCTTGCGAGCGGTGAAGATCCGAGCTGCCCGTACCGGAAGGGGGGAGAGCGAGGTCATGGAGGAGGCGATCGTTCAGGCCCTCGGCATCGGCTTCCTCAAGCGCCAGTGGGCGATCACCGGCCACCTCACCGAGGAACAAGCGATGTCGATCGCCCTCGAGGCCCAGCGTGAGGTGCGCGCACAGAAGCGGTCGCAGGGTTGAGGGTCGTCCTTGACACCAACGTGATCGTCTCCGGCCTCCTGACCCCCCAGGGAGCACCGGGCCAGCTCCTCCGGCTCCACGCCGAAGGTGCATTCGAGATGGTCCTCTCTCCGTTGCTGCTCGAGGAGCTCTCCGGCGTCCTCGAGCGTCCGCACGTCATGCTCCTTCACGAGCGAGACCTGATCCTCGGTCATCTCCGGAGCGAGGCGACGATCGTCGTCGACCAGGCCGCACGCCACCCTTCGCTCCCTACGGACCCCGACGACGTCTACCTGCTCGATCTGGCCGTCAACAGCGCCGCGATCCTCGTCTCCGGCGATCGGGCCCTTCAACGGTTGGCTGCAACGGCCCTCGTCCTCTCGCCGCGAGCGCTGCTCGAGGCCCTCTCCCCCGATCCGGAGAACTTCGAGGACGCTCCCGAGTCCATGGCCGGGCTTGGTCACGTGCCGATCGTCGTGGATCGAGCCCGTCAGACCACCCTGCGCGAGGTGGCGGGCTAGGACTTCGACAGCCAGGCGGTGGCCGAGGGACGGCCGTCGAGCTCGAGCTCATGGCCCTCTCCGGCTCCGGCGCCCCGGCTGACCGACTCGGCGAGGACCTCGGCCGAGATCAACGAGAGGTCGTCGTCGCTCAGCTCGTCGAGGTTGGCCAGCGTCAGGGTGATCCGGTCGGCGAGCTCGAGGCCCGTGGACTTGCGGAGCTCCTGGATCTGGCGGATCACGTCGCGCACGACACCTCGGCGGATCAGATCCTCGTCGAGGGCGAGGTCGAGGGCGACCACCTCGCCTCCCTCGCGCGAGACGGCGAAGCCCTCGTGGCCCTTGACGCGCAGCTCAAGCTCGTCGGCACCAAGCTCCACGGGGCCGTCGGGCAGCACCACAGTGACCGTCCGGCCCGCCTCGAGCTCACGCGCCGCCTCGGCCCCGTCGAGCTTGGCCAAGGCGGGCTTGAGGTGCTTGACCGATTCGCCCAGCCGAGGGCCGACCAGCTTGAAGTTGGGCACGAGCTCGAAGCGCAGGACCTGGGAGAGGTCGCCCGCGTCATCGAGACAGTCGACGTTGAGCTCATCCTCCACCACGCCGGCCGGCGGGGCGGGCGAACCGGGGGGCAGGAACACGAGCGCCCGGGCCAGCGGCTGGCGGACCTTGACGCCGGCCTCGGCACGCGCCGCCCGGCCGAGCGAGGTGAGCCGCCGGGCCACGGCCATGGATGCCTCGAGGTCGGCATCCACCAGCGAGGCGTCCGCGGTCGGCCAGTCGGCCAGGTGGACCGAGTCGTCGTCGCCGGCCCCGGTCAGGCCACGCCACATCGAGTCGGCGAGGAACGGGCAGAACGGGGCCAGCATGGTGGCGATCGTGACGAGGACCTCGTGGAGCGTGGCCTGGGCGGCCAGCGAGTCCGACGCCGGAGCGGAGGGGTCCGTCCTCCAGAAGCGGCGGCGCGATCGGCGCACGTACCAGTTCGACAGGTCGTCGATGAGCTCGGCGATCGGCGTGGCCGCGCTCAGCGGCTCGTAGTCCTCGAGCTGCGCGGTGACCGTGGCCAGCGTGGCATGGGTGCGTGACGCGATCCAGCGGTCGAGGTCCCCTCGGTCGGCCGGAGCTGGGATCTCCGGGTCTGACGGGTCGAATCCATTGAGCGAGGCATAGGTGGTGAAGAAGCTGTAGGTGTTCCACAGCGTGCCGAGCACGTCGCTCATGGCCGACTGGATCGAGGGCAGTGCCACGCGGGTGGGAGTCCACGGGGAGCCCTGGGCGTACATCCACCAGCGCAGCGCGTCAGCCCCGAGCGTGTCGAGGATCTCGTAGGGGTCGATGATGTTGCCCTGCGACTTGCTCATCTTGCGACCGTCGGCGTCGACGATGTGGCCAAGGCACATGACGTGCTTGTACGGGGCGGCGTCGAAGATCAGGGTGTT
>Ga0114958_10000140_pt1 | contig 59649 bp, 47 predicted proteins | sample C_130208_EF_Meta_FD_89577 | JGI IMG/M metagenome (GOLD analysis project Ga0114958, IMG submission 89577) | Freshwater microbial communities from Lake Croche, Canada to study carbon cycling - C_130208_EF_MetaG | ecosystem: Environmental > Aquatic > Freshwater > Lake | place: Lake Croche, Canada... | reverse complement strand
GACTTTACAAATACACCAAAATCACAGCATTCACAATAATACTTAAACTTATCTTTTCGTTCTTCCTTTGTTGAATGATTGTTAAGAATGTGATTTAAATAATTGTTCTTATTATAATTCTCAAAACTGCACTTATTACACTTATAAAGTGTCTTATCACATCTTTCTTTTCTTTTACCTGTTTTATGTAAAGTAGTTTCTAAATGTTGTTTATAACAAGAAGCAATATCAGTTCTATAATTACACTTTTCACAATAAAATTTGCTTTCCATATTATTTTATATATATTTAATATTTAAATATATTTAGTAAAATCAAAATTATTCAATTTTTTAATTAAATATTATTTTCGTAAAAATATTTAAAAATAAAATATTTAGTAAATATATAAATGGGAAAAAAGAAAAAGCAAGAATTCCAAGAATTTAGGAATAATGAAAAATCTGCTTATAAAACCCTTAAAATTCCACTCAAAACGATTTTACTTAATTGTGATACAATACAACCAGCTATTAATAATTTGGTCTTTGAAATGAATGATTTAATCATACATACTTATCAATTCATAAGGTTATACATTCTTTATTGTTATTCTAATAATAACCCTTTACCTGAATTTAATGATACATTTATTTCATATTGTATTAAGACATTAGGAACTCGTGATAATAGAGGTAAAAAATTTTGTATTTTTTTTAGCGTCAAAGTCGGCGTTTTAAATGTCCAAAGGTGTAAAATCTTTATATTTATAAAAAATGATTTAAAATAAATTTGCGTTTGAAATATAAAAAGTTGTAAACTATGAATAAAGAACAAAAATTAAATATACTAACACAAGACAGATTGAAAAGAAACCCTTCCTGTGGTTTAATTGTTATTGATAATTTTTATAATAATGCTTATGAAACAAGAAATTATATTTTAACCCAAGAATTTTTAGTAAGAGGGAATTACCCAGGGCAACGCACAATTTCTTATGCAAACAAGGATTTAAAGGATATAATTCAGAAATACGTTGAACCTTTTGGTGGTAAAATTACAGATTTCCCAATTCCAAAACCAGATAATTCTGATGCAAATTTAATTTATAATGGTGCTTTTCAATATACAACCAGTAGGGATCGTTCGTGGGTTCATATTGATGGCCACAATAATTGGGCTGGGATTTTATATTTGACTCCGAAAGCTCCCTTATCTTCAGGAACATCATTTTACAATTTTTATGATGGAACATCATGTAAGAGAGATATGGAATTATTAGAAAATAAAGAAGATATAGATAAATATAGCCAAGATATGACAAAATGGCAAAATGTAGATAAAATAGGAAATGTTTTTAATCGTTTAATATTGTTTAATTCAAATAGATTTCATATGTCCATGGATTATTTTGGTGATAACTTAGAAAATGGAAGATTATTTCAAGTATTCTTTTTTTCTACAGAGAGATAATTTTCCTTAATAAGTTCTTCGTTATTCATTAAGGTATTGTAATAAATTATTTTTATATATTTTTACTATATAAAAATCGGCGTTTGAAATGTTAAAAGGTTTAAAATATAATAATTTAGAAATAATTTTTAAATTATTATTAATGGAGGATTCAATTTATTTATATTCACGTGGTGATAGATTAGGTAGCCATCTAATACAATATTTATCAATTATAATTTATGCCTTTTATAATAATTTATATATCGTTTATGAACCAAATAAGGTAAATTACAATAATTATGAATATGAATATGAAGGTAATAAATATTCAAAAAGCTTTATAGTTGAAGGATTATTATCATGGATTGATAATTATAATAAAAGATTTCCAGAAAAGGATTATCATTCTAAATATAAAAATATTAATGTAATGGAATATCTATTAGAATTTGAGATAAAATTTAATAGTTTATTTTATTTTTATACTTGTGATTTGTTAATAATAACAACACAAGTTTTATATAATATAAAAACTGATTTAATAAGTTATTTTAAAAAATATTTACATAAATCAATAAAGTTATGTATTAATACTAAAATTCCTTCCGAATTTAAAATTCCATTTGATATAAAAAAATCAATTTTAGTCCATTTACGATTAGGCGATGTAAAAGATAGGCCCGATTATGATGGGCAATTATGCGCTAATTATTATACAAATAGAATAAATAATAATGAACCAATAATTCAAGGAATAAAGGATTTAGGATATTGTAATAGACAAACACCTTTAGCAAGACATAAGTTAGAATTAGCAATTAATAATGCAAAGGAAAAATACCCAGAACATGAAATTATAATAGTTACCCAACCAGGAAATTATGAAATAAATTTGCCATATAAATGTATTCGTAATGATAATGAGAACTATGATTTATATTTATTATGTAATGCTGATGTTTTAATAATGTCAAGAAGCACTTTTTCATTATCAAGCGTATTCCTTGGAGAAGCAAGAGAAATATGGTGTCCCTTATGGGGACATTTTGTTACCACAGGATTAAATACAAAATATGATAATATAAATAAATTTATTAAAGTAAATTATTTTTATTAGAATTTGTAACTTATTTTGTAAAATAAAAATACGATAGCTTACAAAATTTTTGTAAACTAACATATTTCGTTCGTAATATTAAATTTATAAATTTGTATATTATAATTATGATTTATAAAATTAACGATTCCATTATAATATATGATGATTACATACCATTCTATGTGCGTGAATACTATAATTATATTTTTTTATTAATAGAAAAAATAATTAAAGAATTAAATCTAAAAATTAATATTATTTTAGGATTTCAAAATATAAATATTGATAATATACCTTCCGAATTTAAAAATAATAAAACAATTAGAATAGGTATTAATTATGAACATACATTAGTAAAAAAAGGTGGAAGAGATTCTTTTAATGCTCCGGAAGGAAAGATAAAGACAAAAGATGATGAAAATTATTTAGTAAGGGTTACCAATTATAATAATAATATAATAAATGATTTTATTATTGACTATAGCATTCCCAATATAATAAATGTTAAAGAATCAAATTTATTTGAAGATTATTCTGAAAAAATAATTTATATTGCACCAATGTTATATGAAAAAAAATGGAAAATAAAAGAAAGAAATATTAATTGTTTAACTACCTTTATTAATACAAATGAACCAAGAAGAATTAATTTATTAAATGAGATAAAAAATCAAAATATTTCACATATAAATATCAATAATTGTTTTGATAGTAAAGAATTAGAAAAATTATATTTAAATACAAAAATATTAATTAATATTCATCAAACAGAACATCATCATACTTTTGAAGAATTACGTGTTCTTCCAGCAATATTATGTGGAGTTTTAGTTATTTGTGAAGATAGCCCATTAAAAGAAAAAATTCCATATCATGAATTTATTATTTGGACGAATTATGAAAATATATTAAGTAAAACTATGGAAGTATCAAAAAATTATTATCTTTATTATAATAAAATTTTTAAAAATAATGATATTTTTTCAAAATTAAATGAATTAAATTATAATGGTTTGAAATCTAAATTATTATAAATAATGTAAAAAAAATGTCTCATTTTTCTTTTTGGTCGGTGTAATTCTCTAAATCAATATAATATATGTAACTAAATATTTATTCACATATATTTTTGGTCGTTGTAATTTTACATAAATTGTATCACATTTTCAGCTGAACCTCTATATAAGGTTATCCACATGGAACAATTCCCAGTATTACAAACAATATATTTACATTTTGACATAATAATTGTAATACCTAAATAATATTGTGAAAATATAAAATTTTGTTCCTTATTTATTCGATCAACAGACAAGTTTATATTTTTAGATATGGTTCTAATTTCATCTTTAAAATAAAATGAATTATTTGGGAAACTATTTGTTATTATATTTATAAATTCAATTTCATCACTTTGAATTAAGAATTTAATATTTTTATTATTTTCAAAAATTTCTTTAGCCTTATTTATAAATAGATCATATGAAACTTCATTTGTTTCTGTATGCTTATCATTACCTCTATAAAATAAAACACATATATCATTATAATTCAATAAATTATATTTATTTTCAATATATGAAATGATATTAGTTATTTTTTTAGAAGGCGAAAAATATTTTTGTATAAACGGAGTTAAGTTTTTAAAATAAAGATTTTTATACTCTATATACTGATAATTATTAAAAAAATCAATATTTTCTTTATATTCAATATTTGTATTTAAAATATGTTCAAAATATTCATATGTTATGTCTTTTAATTCGGTTCCAAACTTATATAATTCAAATTGACTGGATGAATCAATAACTAACGGTAATTTTTTAAAACAATTAAAATAAATAATTATATCAAATAATTTTATTGAACAATTACTGAAAAATCCAGATGTTGGATGAATACATAAAATTTCATTTTCAATATCTTGAATATTTTTAAATAAATAAATATTATCACAAATGTTTTTATATTTTGTCGATAAATTAAGATAATACCCCGGTTCTAAACTGTTGATACCAAAAAAATCATCCTGTAATAAACAATGAACAGAAAAATAATTAGATATAAAATCATTTCCTAATCTTAAGTTTAGATAATAGCAACCAACTGTAAAATATATATCTTCTGCGTAATTTTCTAAATTATATTCTATATTAATATCAGTAATTGTATTTTTTACACCAAAGTTGTTTATAATTTTAACCATATCAAGCCGATTTCTTAAGGAAAGCCCTCCTTGAAAATTATAATTATTAAAATATATTTTATCTTTTTGTAATTCAGTCCAAATATATGATTGATTGGCTCCAATATAGCTATATTCTTTATCAATAAAATAATCTATATTATATGGAGGAGTATTTTTAATTAAACTATTTGATGAAAAAACCAAAACATATGTTCCATATAAACTATTCCACAGTTCACTACTTTTCATAAAATCACTATATTCATTATAAGATAAGTAAACTTTATCCAATTCTCTTATTTCAATATCTTTATCTAATAAATTGATCCATATTTTTTTAAATCCCTTTCCACAGTAAAAAACAATTTGCCAACTAATACCAAGTTTTATTTTAAAATCATTAATTACAAAGGGTAAATGTTTTAAAAACTTTGGTTCAACAATTAATGCTGTATTAGTTATTTTTTTATAATCATAACCATTTTCTACAATTTGTTTCAAAATATCGTCTTTTATTGTTGCAATTTTGGTATAATGTTCAAAATATTTTATATCTCTAATAGTTTCATTACTTTCAAGTGATACATCACCTCTTGTCATTTTTACATTTTTAAAATAATTTAATGATTGAATACGATAATGATTTAGTCTTATTTTGTTATGTTCAAATATTTCATTCATTATTTTTTTATTTGAAGTCCCAGAATTTACTAACCAATGAATCCATATTTCAGAGCTATTATTAATTGAGGATGGCTTAAAAATATATTTAGTTCCATTAATGACCTCTTCTTCTCTATATAATATAGAAGTTCTGATATCTTTTGGATGCTCAACTAAATTATCACTTCCGTAAAAAAATGAATTACTATAAATAACATCGTATTTATCAAAATCATTAAGATTATCTACCAGTGGTTTATTTGTTCCAAAAAAGAATTCATCTAAATCACATATACATAACCATTTAGTTTTTTCATATAGTTTTTCTTTATCATAAATATTTTGATAATGCTGAACTTGTTGATACTTTTCAGGTCTATAATAGTAACTAACTAATCCCTTATCAATATAATCTTGTAAAATTTCTAATGGATTATCCACACTTCCATTATCAATAAGATAAAAATGTTCAATACCTTGCCATAAATAATGTTCTAACCAAATTTGTAAATTCATTGTTTCATTTTTAAAAATAGACAATACAACTAAATTAAATTTCTTTAATGTTATTTGTATTTTACTTGAATCATCTTCAATAAATTTTTCATTTGGTTTAATTACATCGGTAAGTTGGTTATTAATTTTATCCGTTAAATATTCCTCATTTATATATGTTTTATTATTTACTATATCAATATAAGCATAATCTTTATCTTCTAATGTAATTAATTTGTTGTCATTTATTTTTATAAATATTTTTTTTATTGTCCCGAATAAGGGGTCTCCAAATAATTTTCCTCTATTTTCATCTCCTGGTGGAATATAAATTATTCCAGATTCATTGGTATAGTTTGATAATACCAAATCGGTTATATTTAAACTAAAATTATCGGTTCCATAATTGATTTTTAAATTTAAAGGTGTTTTTGTTTTATTTTTACGAATTATAAAAAGAATGTCATCCAATCTATTTTTTACATGTCTTAAATCAACTACTTCATAACTAAAATTATCTGGCAAAAGTATTTTAAATCTTTCACACCAATTTATATCCGGAATATTCTCTATTATCATTTCACCTTCTATTACCAATAATTGAATATAAGTTTTAATAAAGTTACTCATATAATCAATATTAGCTGAGCTTTGATAAATTATAAAATCAAATTCAATCTTTTTATTTAAAAAATAATTAATACAATCTTGAGAGTTAATATCCATTTTTAAACAATTTATTCTTTTATATTCTTTCAAAAAAGTAGGCACATAGGAATCAATTCCATAAATATTAGCGTTTACAAAATAATCATGCCATAATTTTAATGAACCACCTTTTTGTATTGGATATTCTAAAATATTTTTACAAGTTAAACTTTTGTCTTTCATAATTTTTTCATATGTATTTAAGTAACTATGAAATGTATTTTTATCAGTGAATCTATTATCAACTATATTATCCAGAGAAAAATGATGAATAAGATCTTTATAGTTTATAAAAGTAGTATTAAGATGAAGTGCTGGCCATTCATGATTTAATTTTAATGGATATATTTTAATATTTTCATTTTCAATCATTTGAAGTAACAAAAATAATCCAAATACATTTTCTGTTATTACTGAAATACTATCATTATAAAAACCAGAGATATAATTTGAATGAATAAAGTCAATAATTGAACAATACCATTCCATCATTTTTAAAAACATATTAGTTGGTATTACAAAAGTATGTAGACAAATGAAATTATCACCTCTGGGGTGTTTTTTAATAGATTCATTGGTATGATTTGTATTAAAATATTCATTATATTTTTCTAAAAATGAATTTTGATATGGTTCACTAATTAACAAATTGTCAATTTTATCTGGAACCAATAAATTATAAAATATTATTGGACTTTCATTTTTTATTTTTTCTTCTATATCATAAATAAAATCTCTATCTAATTCCATATCATATTGTAAAAATCCTATATAGTTTAAATTGGTATATAATTTATTTTTAAATATATGAATAAGACATGATGTTTGACAGTAATTTGTATTTTGATAAAGACTATTATAATACTCTAAATTATATTCTCTAATAATTTTATAGTTTTTGTCTTTATTATAAACTTTTTCGTATATTGGATTTACATCATACATAATAATTTTACTTAATGAGTAATCATCTAATTTTTCATAGCAATGATCAAATAATTTATTATGCCATATATTGAATAATTTTATATTGGGGGTTTTACTTTTTATTAATGAATTTTCAAATATATTTAATGTATGTGATTCATAATGAGGAATAATAATTTCATTATTTAATTTATTGTTACATATATATATATTTTTATCATCGTTGTTATTTATATGAATATTTGAAAACATTTGAGAACGTAAATCATCACCTGCTGGAATTTCAATTTCATTTTTATACAAATAATATGGTAATACATAATGAGTAATATCTTCTTTAAGGTTATAAATACCATAATAGATATTAAAGTCAAAAATATTGATTCCATTATTATTTGTAGTATTTTGAAATGTAAAAATTATATCATCAAATCTATTTTTGATTAGTCTTAGATCATATATATTTATATTGAATCTATATTCTTCCGAAACTATTTTTTTAAATAGTAATGCCCAATCCATTAAAGGAATATCCTCTATTATCAAAAATCCATTAGGAGCCAGTAATTTTGAATAATGTATTAGGGTAAATATCATAGATTGTATAGTATGAGGTCCATCATCTAAAATCATATCAAAATAAATATTATTCTCAATAAAATAATTAACTGTATTTATTGTATATGCAGATTTTTTAAATGTTTTAACACGGTTACATTTACTTAAGAATTCAGGAGCATCATCAATATCTAAGCCATAAATATTAGCATTTATAAAAAAATCATTCCATAACTTTATTGACCCCCCATTACAAATACCGATTTCTAAAACATTTTTAGCAGTTAATTGCTTATCCTGTAAAATTTCTTGATAAGTATCTATATAAGAGTGTACTGTGTTTTTGTCAGTTAAATTATTATCAATTAAATTTTTAAGTAACGTCCCATTATTAAGATTTTTTATATCTAAATTTTCATCTAAATTTTCTTCTAAATTTTTATTTAAATTTTTATTTACATTTTCATATAAATTTATGTTTTTTCCTAAAATACAATCAGCTAAATTTTTATAGAATGTTTTATTTGGGTCATTAAAAGCATCCATCCATTTATTTGAAAAAAATGGTTCGTTAAAATAGGATGCATATAATTCATCATTTGTGTCAACCTTAATAATATATTCAACCAGTTCATCAAAGTTATTAAAATTATTAGCATAAATAAATGTATTAGGATTAAAATCTTCCATTACTTCTTTATTTCCCCAATATATGGGAATACAATTAGATTTATATACATCACATATTTTTTCTGTAACATATCCAGGATGATTTTCATTTTCAAATGCTATAGCAAATTTGTAATTATTGTTATGTTCAATTTTTCCTGAACAGTTAATTCCTCTTGGTATTGTATATCCAAGATTATTTAAATAAGCCCCACCACAATCTACCCTTTTATATTTTGATAATTTTTCTACAATTTCTCTTCTACATGTTGTTTTACATTCCCCATTTGAAATAAAAGAACAAAATTTAGCTCGTTTTGGAATATTAATTATACCATTTTTGCGTCTATTACATTCTTCTAATAAATAGTCATTCATATAACTTAACCATAAAGGATATCTATAATTATTTGAATTACTTTCAGCAAATGTTATATTAAAATCCGCATCATTCCTGGGTCCAAAAGGTTCTCCTGAATAAAAAATTTTTCTTACGTTTTTATATTTAGTATTTTCATTTCCAAAAATACTATAAAATAAAATATCAGGATTTTCATTTGGACTAACAACAGTAATATTTTCCTTTGATATATTTGAAAATTGTAATATATTTGTAATAAAATTATTATTTACATCAAAAAACCCTCCACAATATTCTATTTGCCACCAATCACAAAATGATATTCTAATTGATTTGTTAGTTTTAGGAAAATTAAAACTAAAATTATCTGTATTTTGAATATCTGTGCCAAAATAATTTATAGGTTTTTGACTTGCTATACAATGAGTGGTGTGATGATGAGTTAAAATACCACCATATGCTCTTGGATTATCAATTGCACATTTAATGGAACATTTATTTACAAAATTTATTATCTTTTTAGCAGCATTTTTACTTATAATATATGCGAATGCTACATTCCAAAATTTATAAACATCTTTTTTAATAATGGAGATATCATCAGTATGAATTTTACTTTGTTCAGTTTTATTACAATCAAATACTCCAAGTGAAAGATGTTCTAAATTATACATTTGAAAAAGTTGACAATGTTTTTCTAATTTTTCTTTAAAATTAACTGATATATCAATATCATCTTCTAAAATTACATAATAATTATTAATTGTATCATCACATAATTTATTCCATAATTTTAAATGACTTAATGCACAACCAATTACTCCTTTTCTATTATAAAAATTATTTCCTTTAAACAATTCATATAGATATTTGTTTTCTTGTAATTCTGAACCATCAACTGCTTCAATTATTTCAAAGTTTTTAATATTTTCTCTTTCAAAATGTTTTATCATTTCATTTTTTCTATCCTCCCGTCTCTTTAAATTTATTACTTTTATAAAATTATTATTAATATTGGTATTTAAATCAAATATAACATCTTCATCTGATGAAAAAATACGTATAATATTATGGTCAGAATTAGTTATATATATATTTTTTTTAACTCCAAAAATTGGATCAGTAAATAATCCAGCTCTATATTCATCTCCTTTTGAAATAAAGATTATTTTGTCTTTTGTGTATTTTTCTAAAACAAGATTGGTTATATCAATATTTATATTTTCAGTGCCATATTTAATTATAATTCCAAAATTAATACTTTTTATTGTTGTTTTATTTATTAAAGAGTTTTGAGGAATAGGTTCATTAGGTTCTTTTTTAATAGATAATAAGTTATTTGGTTTATTAAAATTATTTGTAATAAATTTCATCCAATCAGATGCTCTATTTTGCCAACTACATGTTAGTGCATATTCTTTTCCTTTTCTTTTAATGTCTAATTTTTGTTTATTTGTTAATGAAAGAATGGTATCAATTTCATTCCCTTTTTCAACCGGAATTCCATAATTTCCAAGTGTATTGTTAAGTCCGGCTAATGGATAATAGATACAAATTACTTCCGACATTAACATTTCCATAGAAGTAATACATGATGTTTCAGGAAAATTCGTTGGATAAAGCCAAAATTCAGCAGACGACATAAGTTGATATAATTTATCTTTATTTAAACAACCTACATGTTTTATATTATCATATTTATTTATTATTTTTTGAAGTTCAATTTCATAATTATTATGAGGAAATTTATTATATGAAGAAATAAACAATTCAGCATTGATAAGTTTTTCACTAATTAAAGGCCATAATTCAAGTAAGCGGTCTAATCCTCTTTCAGAACAGGATGTATAAATAAATCTATTTGTAATTTTAATTGGTTTATGTATAAATTTTTCAATAAGAATACCATTATTAATAATAAATAATTTATTATTTAATTGTGGATATTCTCTTTGGAATAAATTTTTATGCCATTCCGTTTGACAAATACAGCCATTAATTTTATTTTCATATAATTTAAGAATTGATTTGACATCAGTTTCACAACCATAGTGAAATAAACATATATCATGAGCCCAAATATATGATTGATAAAAAGATGTTTCTGGAAACATTTCATAAAAACCAATATATCTGGATACAATCAAAGTATGGAAAGGTTTATTTTTAACTAATGTTTTTAATGTGTGTAAATTTACGAAATATATATTATCTACTTTTTCTTCATAAACCGTTCCTGCAATAAAAATATTAAAATGTGAAGGTAAACTTTTAGCTAAATTTATTATAGCAGTTTCAGAACCACCAAGAGCATTATGAAGGCTATAGTCATAATTCCAATTGACATCACAAAACCCTGTATAAAATAAAATATTATTACACTTTTCACATTCATTTTGGGAAAAATTACATTTTTTAACATCTTTAATATCTTTAATAATTAAACCATACTTTTGAAAATTTGCCAAAAAATTATATTTTGATAAATCGTAATTTTTATTTTCTAAAAAATTAATATATGATTGAAATAATTTAATAAATTGATTATTAAAACTAATACATAAATCAATATAAATTTGTAAATTAAATAATAAATTCCCAAGATAAGAAAGATTACATATGGGAGATTTTTTAGTAAAAAATATTTCAAACATTTTATAAATAGTTTTTGTAGCCTCAGGATATTGATCTTTAACTTTATCACATACAAAAATCATAATATAAGGTAAATAGAAATTAGGTTTTTCCGATTCTATAAATAATTTTCCTGTCAAGTCGGCATTAAGATATTTATTTTCATAATAATCTTGTATTTGTTTGTAAAATAAATAGGCAACATTAAATTGATTATTATTAGAGAAATGAAAAATTAGTGAAAATACGCAATCCTGTCTTTCAGTATCATATTTTAATGATTCAATTAAATAATAAATGCCTTTTTCTTTCTCATTAAGTTTTTCATATTGATAAAATAAATTTAAACAACTCATATATTTTTCTTGAACCCAATTATCATTTTCTAAAACAATTTTATACCATTTAACAGCCATATCCGACATTCCCGCATCTTTATAACTATTTGCACAATAAAATCCATAACGTAAATAAAGTTTATCGTCAGTTTTTTTGGCTTCATAATATGCTTCTTCCAGAATTTTCGCATCTTTTATATATTTATTGGGATCGTTATTTCTACTCCCTCTCCTACCTGAAACAACATAATAATCACCATTGATGGTTGTTAGTTTCGGATTAGATTTTAAACAACAAATATATTCGTGAATTACAGATTGATAAATCCATTTAATTCTATTATTAACTAACAAAATTCTTTGATAAGAAATTCCAATCTCAGAACCAAAATGAATATGATAACCATCATATTCAACTTTATCAGGCATTTTAATCTCTCCATGGATTTCATCATCTGCATCAAAAACAAAGAGTAAATCAGTTTTATCATAAGCCTCTGCCAATGCTAATGTTCTATTGTGAGCAAAATTTTTCCATTCATTATTATGTAATTCTCCAGGAATATTTTTATTTTTAAAAAAATCTGTAATAATTTCTCTTGTATTATCTGTTGAACCCGTATCACAAATAACCCAATAGGAAAATTTAATTTTATTACACAGCATTTCCAGAGTTTCTTTTATAATATGAGATTCATTTTTAACAATCATATTTAAACAAATCGTAGGTGGAATTTCATTAATTTTTAGTTCCATTATAGTTTTTATAGTATATTAGTTTTTAACTTATTAAAATGAAAAATATTAATTTATAATTATTTAAATATAAATAAAAATTAGGAATTATTCTATGGATAAAATATCATTTTTAATTCCAAATAATAATGAATCCTCAAAAATAATTCAATCAAATAATACAATAAATGATGAAAAAACTAACAATCCAATTGTAAAGAATAAAAGAATGAATGATTATGAAAAAATTACAACTAATGTATACAGATTTACAAAGGATAATGTTTTAAATTGGAATGATAATATTTATATTTTATACGAAATGGCTTGTCAAGAAAAACAGCTAAATCAAGATAATGCTATCAAGATGTTCAAAAAATGTAGAGAATTAATTACTGAAGAAGTTAGAGAAAATATAAAATATGAAATTTTAATTAATTTGGCTTTGTTAGTTTCTGCAACAAACCATCCCTCTGGTGAAGAAATTTCTGTATATTACCAAGAAGCTTTATCAATTTTTCCAGATAGAGCCGAGCCATATTATTATTGGGGTATTCTTTGTAATAAGATAGGTAATTTTGAAAAATCCTATGAATTATTAAAAAAAGCCTTATTATTGTCTTATGAGGAGGCAAAGGTAAAATATCCTGGAACACAATTTCTGGCATACGGAAAATATCTTCTTGATGAATTAGCAGTTTCATGTTATTGGTTAAAAAAATATGAGGAAGCTAAAACAATATTGGAATCTATAGTTGATGATCCTGATTTTATAATCCTTACAGGAAGGGAACGTCTGGAAAAAAATTTAAAATATACAAAAGAGGCTATCCTTACAGGAAGGGAACGTCAGTAAAATAATTTATTATTACCATAATATATTATTTGTTTATTAGTTAGTCTGTAAAAGATTGTAATTCTTTTATATAATTTGAAAAATCTTTAAAATAATTATAGTTATTAATAATACATAATTCTTCAAGATTTATTTGAAATACTTCATTAAATTTAAATACACCCATTCCTCTGAAATTAATATTAAAAAAATAATTAAAATATGTAATTTTGTCTCTATAATTTTTGATTAAGTGATAAATTACTTTCCAAACATCTCCTGTCCAATTTTCCCCATATTTTAATATACCATTTTCATAATAATGTTTAATAGGAATTTTAAGTTGTTCATTATAATTAAATGGTAAAATGTCATCAATAAATATAGTCCCATTTTCAGAGAGATACTGAATAGAGTTATTAATGTCTTTTAAAACATATTCAGATTGATGCATTCCATCAATAAAAATGTTATTAAAACTTGGTTTTTTAATATCAGAGAAAACAGATTTTGATTGTTCTGTTAAATTTTTAGAAAAATATTCATCAGATGTTAGTTTAATAATCTCACCAGATTTTGGTGTAAATTTTGGATCTGGGTCAACACCGACTTTATTTAAAAAATGCACTTCATTAAAACATTCTCCATACTCAACTCCTATTTCTAAGTAGTTATCAGTTGGTTTTGTTAGTTCATTAATAATTTTAGATCTATTAGAAAAATTCGTATTAAATTTAGGTTTTTGTATTTCGCAATTAATAATTTCATAATCTGGAGCCGATAAATAAAGTAATTTAAAATAGGTAATAAGTTGTTCATTGGGTATATCAATAATAGAATAACATTTCATTCGAACGAAATTATATCTTTCAAGTCTTTCCTGTAAATATTCAAGTGGACATTTATTTTCTAATATTAAAAAGTCATTTCGTGGATTATTATATAAATCAGTAATTCTATCAATATTAAATAATAAGCTGTCAAACCCAATAATACAAAATTGTTTATCATAATCATTATTAAGAATTAAATTACAATATTTATGTTGATAGGAAGTTTGGTCACGTTCCCATATTCTGGAATGGTTATTAATATATATTTCATCTTCAAATGCATCCTTTTCTTTCATTTTTTGATGAATATTAAATTTTTGAAAATAAATTGGTGCAATAAAAAAAGGCCCAATCCGATTAATCTCTGCATTTCTAATAAGAGAAAAATTATTATTAGAATCATTCATATATTGGATATAACCCAGTTTATGTATTTTTGCAATATTGGTAGAAAGTGCAGTTCTTAAAATAATTTCATAATCATCACAAATAGGTAAATATTCACAATAACTTCCCATATTTAAAAGTGTATCTTTTCTCCAAATTCTGGGATGATTTGGACAACATGTAAGATGACTTAGAGTAATATTATTAATATTTGGTGTAATATAAATTAATCTCCAATTTCCCTCATATTTTTGAGAATAATATCCCCCATAACCTTTACAAAGATAATCTCCAAACCATTGATTTTGTCCATTTTCATAAACACAAGCACAATCAAAATAAATAAAACCAATATTGGGATTTGAATCAAATAAATCAGCGGATTCTTCTAAAACATATGGCATTAATTCGTCATCATGATCCATTTCAAGAATATATTTACTACGGCATAATCCAATAGTTTCGTTTTTTACGTTTCCGATACTTCCATTATTACATGATCTTTTATAAAATCTAATACGTGCGTCATTAGAAAAATGTTCTCTTAAAAAATTAAAATGGTTATCATCAGGAGAATCATCAATAATAATCCATTCCCAATCAAGCAATGTTTGTTTTTGAAGACTATTATAAACTCTTAAAATTTTATTATAAGAGTTATAGGAGGGAGTAAATAAAGAAAATGTAGGTCTGGTTCTGGTTCGTTCAAGAGCGCATAAATTAATATAAATGGAGTTTACCATTTGATTAAAATTATTTACATCAATAATAGTATTGGAATTTGGCATAATATGAATCCATCTAATTAGCATTTGACTTGAAATTACAGTTAATAATTCATTCAAATAGTCGTCTCTATTATCTCCATATGTAATTAATAAATGAAAGTTAGAATTATGAAGGTTCTGAACATAGTTAACTGATTCTGATATAAAAATAGAGCAATCTAAATTATTTGCATTTTCAATAAAAAAATTGTCAATGTAACTATAATTATCTTTACGATAAAATATAATAAATGGATATTTCATTATATTTTATGATTAATAAATGTTTAAATAGTATTAAATATAATATATTTTTTTATCATAGAAAAAAAAATGTTAAAATATGCGTTGCTCTAAAATTCAGGTGTATGTTTTTTAAATAAACATCCTTGAGGTACAAGATTTTTTATTTCATTAGTAACAATTTGTGGATTTTGATGATCACAATTAGTCATCCAAATTTTAACAATACAGAAATTTTTTTTGGGTGAAATGGTAATGCCTGTCACATTATTAACAAATGTGCTATTAGTGCTGATTGTTTCTCCAACTAGAACATAGGTAAGATCTCTCCAAACTTCAAAAACATTTTTATTAGAAACTTTGTAAGAAAAACAACCTCCGTTTCTATTCTTTTGATCTTCCCACATAGGTGTAATTCCGTCGCGCATAATAAATAACATACAATTTTTAACTAAATCAGCTGGTAGTAATTCAATAATAGCAATAGCTTCTTCAATTGTTTTAAATTGATAAATTTTTTTGTAACTTTTAACTGTCCAATCAGGATCCTGAGGTAAATGAGCCCAAAGATTCCACTTAAATCTCAATTTATGGAATACATAACTTTCAGTAGAAGAAATTGTAGTAGCCATTGTTAATTCAGTATGATAGGATTCCATTATATATAATAAAATCAATTTTTTTTAAATAATTTTAATTAATTAATATTTAATTTTGATAGAAAATTCTAGAGTTATTATACTTGATGAATATTTTTGTATAATAGGTTAAGAAAATAAGTAACTTTAATTGAGTTTTACGAAATCATCAGATTTATCTGAGTAAATAGATTCAGATTCATGATCAAAATTATTATTATCGGTTGAATTAATAGTATTAAAGTTAGAACTTTCAGAAACTGGTAAAATAGAATAGTCTTGTAAATTAAATATAATAGATTGGTTAGGTAAAAGAGTAATAATATTAACATTATAATCAATTATGGTAACAGTATAATCAAAGTTATTATCGTCAATTGCGACTTTAAGCACATTTTTTAAATAATATTTAAAGAAATTTTGATTTAAAGAATTATTAACAATATAATAATTGGAATCCTTATTTTTCAAATCTATATTGTATTTTTTATTTTCATATTCAAGTTCTATTGCCATAAAATTTATTTTTGATTCTTCATAATATACTTTTGGTGGCACCTTTTCATAATAAATCTTATTTACATATCCTGTTTTATAATTTTTATCATAAATAAAAAATCCTTCATGTCTAGTTTCATCAAATAAATTTGATAATGCTTCTATTTGTGTTTTACTTGGTATATCTAAAGTATGCTCTATATTACCATTTTTATCAATTATTTTTACTATTTCTGTTTTTATTTCAAAAATTATATTATAATCTTTTAAACATTTTTCCAATTTTTCAGCATAAGGAACTAACATATTTTTAATCTTATTAATTTTTATTTGACAAACACTTAATCCATATAATAAATTATAACTTAAATTTATTAATATCGGTGATACATTTTTCCTTATATTTATACACAGAATTTCAACCTTTTCAATTATACAATTTACATATAACTCATAATTTATTGGTATTCTAAATTTTATACCTAAAAATTTTAATCCAAATATTATACTAAAAAATATTATTAAATACATCATATATTATTAATAATTTATTATTTAAATAGTTTTATTATAGTAAAATGTATAATAAAATTATTCGTACTGAGGATCACTTGACCAAGATGGTGCCGTATTTTTATTTGTATTATTTGTATTATTTTGATCATTTGTATTTTGTGAAGAGAAACTATATATCAAATTGCCACCTTTATTAGTTATATTATTATAATTATTACATTTTATTTTTAATTTACCAGTAGCTGGATCCAAACCAAAAACAAAAAGTAAAATTGCTACTATTACTGACATAAAAATAAATGGAATAAATACTATTATCCATGAAACTATACCCATACCTGCCTGACACAACGCATTTAAAAGTATTGTAATTATTACCATTACTATTATTTTAAAAAAAGCAGTATTGTATAATCCTTTAAATGTATCTATTATTATTTGTGTTAATGAAAAAGCTAAATATATTAATGCTGGGGCACATAAACTAAACATTTTACTTATAATATATATATATAAAAGTCAATCCATTATTTATTATTTATTATTCAATGAAAAATAGGCTCTCCATCTTTAATTATTCCAATTTTTTTACCAACATCTCCATCGGATGTCATTTCATATAAAATTCCATTTTCTTCATCAGTAGCAAAATATGTTATATCATCTATTTCTATTTCAAAAACTTCTTCTTCTTCCTCTTCTACTTTTTTTGTTTCTGATTCCTTTTTTGTTTCAATCTCATCATCGGTTCCAACTTCTTCCTCAGAATCTACTTCTTCTTCCTCTTCCACTTCCTCTTCCACTTCCTCTTCCAATTCCACTTCTGATTCCTCTTTCTCTTCCTCTTCCAATTCCACTTCTGATTCCTCTTTCTCTTCCTCTTCCATTCCCACTTCTGATTCCTCTTTATCTTCCTCTTCCAATTCCACTTCTGATTCCTCTTTATCTTCTTCTTCCAATTCTATTTCTTTTTCCTTTTCTACTTCAGCTTCTTCTACTTCCTCTTCTTCTTCCTCTTCTTCAACTTCCTCTTCCACTTCCTCTTCCGCTTCTATTTCTTCTTCCTTTTCTACTTCCAATTCCATTTCTACTTCTGGTTCATCTTTTCCTTTCTCTTCCATTTGAAGATTATAGGAAAATTCTGTATTGAGTAAATTGGATTTGATATTTACAAAATTATCTTTTCCTATATATTTATTATCTATCTTAGTTTTTGCATTATATACATTATGAATGTCATTTTTTTCTAATGATATATCTAAACCTTTAACCATTTCTGATTTTTCATTGAATTCTTTAAATTGGTTTGTTGTATTAAAATTATCCAATATATTATCATTTTTCTTTTCTTCAATCTTAAGTTTTATATGAGCCTCATCTTGTGCCAATTTATTTTCTTGATTTTCTGTTTGTCCCAAATTATTTGTTAATATTGGCTTTTCTATAATTTGTTCACTTAAAAATTTACCACTATTAAAAATGGTTCTTAAATTATCTAATTCATTTTGAAAATAATCATCTCTTCTTTTTAATAAAATATTTTCTTCATTGATTCTTATTATTTGTTTATTAAGTTCGAGAATTTCTATTTTTAAATTATAAATTTCTTTATTAAAATATTCTAATTGAGAATATGGATTTGAAAGTGAATTGTTAAAGGCAATATATTCCATTGATTCCATATTCTGGTTTGGATTTGAGAATAAATTCTTTCCATTAAATTTATTTGAATCTACATTTTGAGTTGAACAAAATTGCTCTTTAAATTCCCCAGGTCTATCATATTCGTTTGGTTGAGAATTGGCATTTTGATTACTATTATAACAATTAAACTTGGAGAAATTATTTTCATGAAGATTTTTAATTTTTTCTAACATGTTATACATATGTTCAATGGTTGCTATTTGAATTAATTTTTCAATATTTTCCATTATTGGTATCATACTTTAGATAATATACTATATTAAAATTCGTTTAATATGATTTAAAAAATATTTAATATTATAATATATGTCGGACGGAATAAGTTTTTTTAGTAACGATGATATTAATAAAGTTTTACAAAAAGTTTTGTCTCAAACCAATTATACAGAGGAACAAGCAAGAGAAAAACTAAGATTATTTAATAGTGATTATATGGCTGTAATTAGAGATTATATGGGAATTTCGGAAAAAAAAGAAGAAAGAAAAGTTAAATCTATAAACCAAGAAATTTTTAGACAAATTAGAACAAAATTAGATACTTCAATGAAAGAATATCGTGAAAAAAATCCAATTAATATGGAACAAGTTATTAATAACTTAAAAGAATCTGATGAACGTGAAAGAACTAAATAAAAAAAATTCAATATTTTTGGTCAATTTATTTATTCAAGTAGAACAGTATTAGAGTTTCCAAATTTTTCATTTAATATTGAACTCTTATTTTGTTTTTTCCTTTGTAAACGAGTTTTCACATGATAATTATTACAAGGAATTATTTTATTATTTAAAATAAAATCATCATTATCTTCGTGTAATTCTGGAAATATTTTTGTAAGTGGTTTATCAACAATTAAAAATAATCTTTCATTTCTCAATAAGGATCTATATTCTTGAATTGATAAATTACCATAATATTTTTCCAGCATATAGAATGGATTAGGAGCTGGTTTAATATTCTTTTTATAATCATATATTTTAGTGTAAATATGATTAAATAAATGATATCGTTCAAATTTAGTTGAGCTATCAATATTTTCATTCATTAAATATGCTACTCCACATTCAGGACTACAAAAACAACCATATACATGATAAGTTCCATTTATAAAATGCTTAGGAATATAAATAGGTGGATTGTCAAATTCACATGTATCCCAAAAACATGCTGATCTTTTATTATTAACATTATTAATATGTAAATTATGCTCCAATTGCTTTAATTTTTTCCAAATTTCTTTAGTTGAATCTTTAATAACTGATTCATCATCATAATCATAGCAATCATAACAAGAATCTAATGTATTAATACCCGAAGATGTTTTTTCATTAAAAATATTTATTGTATTTATATTTTCATTCCCAATTATTTCATAATTTAAGTCATTTTTCCCATTTATAAAGTTATAAGATTCAACCAAATTATTTTGATTTATTGATTGTAAATCTTTCATTGAGCATTTTAGATGTAAAATTACATTTGGTTTATCTTCTATCTGAGGTTCATTATTAACAACTTGTTGGATAATTTTACCACCTTTGGGCTTTCTACCTCTTTTTTTTGCTATTTTTGGTTCTTCAACTTGTGGTGATGATAAGGATGAGATTATAACATTATCATTTGTAACAGTAACTTCTATAGAACTTTCATTATCATCATTTATTACATCTTCGTATAGATTATTTTGATTATCCGTTTTATTAATTTCATTAGTTAATTTAGTTTCTATTTCTGAAACACTTAAATTAATTATATTTTTACTGGGTTTTTTACTATCTTTGTCTTTAATTAAAGATTCCATATTTAATGATGCAATTAGTTCTTTTTTAGATTTACGTCCTCTCTTTGACTTTACCTGCTCATTGGTTTTTTTATCTAAATCATCAACCTTTTTAATTTTGGGATCCATTGTATTTATGTAGATTTATGTATAATTTAATTTAAATTGTTTTAATATATATATTTTCATATATATCTAAAAAAAAAATTAGATTACTTTTCATAACACTTTCTACACACAGGAATATAATTATCTGACCCAACTACAGTTTGTTCTTTTTCCATAGAAATCCTTTTTGAGAAAATTCCTTTAGTTCCATCTTTACATATTCCACATAAGGATGTTAGTTTTGTAACCTTATCACATATTGGTATTAAATCCAGTATTTGACCAAATTTTTTCCTTTCAAAATCTCCATCTAATCCACAAATATATACCTTTTTACCTTGTTCTAATAATTTTTTTACAAATATATCAAGATCCGAAAAGAATTGGGCTTCATTAATTAGTATCACACTACTTCTTTCAACTTCAGTTTTATCTTTAATTCTATGTATGTCAAATAATCTTTCGGTTTTAATACAAGGAATTTTTATTTGATCGTGAGTTGAAAGTAATTCATCATCATAACGATTATCTATGGAATGGTTAATTACTGCAACAGATATATTACAAAATTTACATTGTTTATAAATTTCAACAAGTTTTGATGATTTGCCTGAAAACATACATCCAAGAATAATTTCAAGATAAGCAGTATTAGACATTATTTTATTTTCTTTCTTAAAATATCTAATATATTTTTTTAATTCAATTTTAAAATTAATATATTAAATAAAACATGATTATATAATTAATGACCTGTAATGGAATTCCTTACATGGAGAAATATAGACCAACGAAATTTGAAGATATTGTATTGGATCCAATAAATAAGAAAATTTTAATGAATATAATTGAAACCGGTTATTTCCCAAATTTATTATTTTATGGACCACCCGGAACTGGAAAAACTACGACAATCATTAATCTCGTAAAATCATATCAAGAAAAATTTAATCAAAAAAATAAGGAATTAATGATACATTTAAATGCTTCAGATGAAAGAGGAATTGATATTATAAGAAGTCAAATAAGTCAATTTGTTAATTCAAAGACTATGTTTAATAATGGTATTAAATTTGTTATATTAGATGAAGTAGATTATATGACTAAAAATGCTCAACAAGCATTAAGATATCTTTTACAAAATTTTTCATCTTCAGTTCGTTTTTGTTTAATATGTAATTATATTAGTCGTATTGATGAAGGATTACAAAACGAATTTTTAAGATTAAGATTTAACCAACTCCCAGAAAATGATATTATTAAATTTTTAAATAATATTTCAGTATGTGAAAATCTTAATTTAACTAACAAATCACTTTGTCTTATTCAAAAATTGTATAAATCAGATATAAGGAGTATGATAAATTTTATACAATCAAATCAAGATTTAAAAGATGAATATTTATGTATTATTGACGATAGTGTTTGGAATGAATTATTTAATAATATAAAAAATGGTTGTGAATTACCCTCACTAATTCATTTTATTAATGATATAAGTCGTCGTTATAATATTGATAAAAAAAATATAATTAAAGATTTTCTAAATTATATTATTCGTAATAAGGATTGTTTAAATATACCAGAATATTTTAATTTTGTTGAAAATATAATACATTTTGAAGATTGTAAAAACAGCTATTATGTAAATTATTCATTAATTAAATTATCAAAATTATTACATACTTAGATAAATTATTTTTTTTGGAAATACATTAGTTGTAAAAACAAAAAATCATATTTAGAAATACAAATTATTCCATAATTGATTAAACAAAATAAAGGATAGAATTCAAAAATTACCATTATGTTTCTAAAGTTTTGAAGGAACTAAAATTTGACATTCTTAATTTTAACTTTAACATAAACTCATTGGGAGGTGAACTTTTGGATGGGTCAAAAAAATTTTGTGTTAAACTATATTCATTTACCCTAAATGTTTCCTTCTTGTTTGTAAGAGAATTTTGGGGAATTGGAATTATTTTACTTCTTTCATGAATGATTCGTTGTTTACAACTGTTCATTATTATATATTAAAAGAAAATAATTGAATTAAAAAAGTTTAAAGAATATAAAGATATATTTTGAAGTATAGATATGGTAAATAACCTAGCAACAAATATAGATGATGAATGGTCAAACTTTCTTACAAATAAATATGAGGAAGAATCGTCTGATGACGAAAATAATAATTTACATAATGAATTTAATGATGAACACCTTGAATTAAATTCGATATATGTTAAAGATTGCGATATTCCTGAACCTACGGATATTTATATATCAACTAAATCAAAAATCGCTTATCTTACACAGAGTGTGGATCTTAAAATATATTGGGATATCCCAGTTATACCCTATTCAACTCCTGAAAATGGAGTTATTAAAAAGCAAATTAAAATTAATTCTAAAACGCCAGAAGAGTTAGAATTAGTTCAACAACGTTTACAAAAAGAATTATATTATGAACAACATATAATGTCACATATTAATAATCCTAATGGACGTATTAAATTTAAAGATATACGTAAAATTACAATAGGAATTTCTAAAAAAGATATTATGAGTTATCGTTCAAAGAAGAAACAGGCATTCTATAATTGTTTTGTTATGATACTTCGTATTAAGATTGATGAAATATTTAGAGAATTTCATATCAAAGTTTTTAATACAGGAAAATTGGAAATTCCAGGAGTTCAAAGTGAAGCAATGTTTGGAATTGTATTAAAACATATTGTTAATATTTTACAACCATTTTATTCTACAGAATTAACCTATTTTGAAAAAAGTGATACTGTTTTAATTAATTCAAACTTTAATTGTGGATTTTATGTAAATAGAGAAGTGTTATATGATATACTTAGAAACAAATATAATATACAAGCTATTTATGATCCTTGTTCTTATCCAGGAATTCAATGTAAATTTTATTATAATAATGATATAGGGGTTCAAACTGGAATGCAAATAACAACTGTAAATAAAGAAAAATATAAAAATATAACGGAAGTTTCGTTTATGATTTTTAGAACAGGAAGTGTATTAATTGTTGGAATGTGTGATGAATATATTCTACAAGATATTTATCAATTTCTTAAAGCTCTTTTGAAGACAGAATTTAAATATATTTGTCAAAAAATAACGACAGCTGCTGATTTAACTAATAAATATAAAAAGAAAAAAATACGTAGAAAGACAATTCAAATAGCTACTTGTGAAAATAAGAATTTAATATGTAACAAACAACCTATTGACTTTATTGAAAAAAATGATACAGAGATGATTGAAGAAGAAAAAGATTATAAAATTTTAGAAATTAGCATGTCTAAACCTTTGAGAAAATCAAGAAAACCAAGAAAATCCAAAAAGTCATCAAATTTGGAAATTGTTGAAGAAGTCTAATCTGAAAAAATCCAATCTACAATCTTATTTAATTCATTATTGCTTATAAAGTTATTTATTTCTGAATCGTAAATTCTTGAATTAACTATTTTTTCATCAAATTTTTTTCTACTTAAAATTTTTTTAATAAACTGATCTAACAATTTAAAAAAATTAAGTATATCTAATTTTTTATCATCTAATAATAATATAAATAAAAATATACAATCTGTGTAATTTATTTTAAGTTTATTTGAAACTGTATTTAAAGTTAAACTAACAAATTCAATAGAATCACAACAGGTATTTATATAATCAATTTTAGATTCATATTTAAAATCTTTATGATTAATAATAAATTTAACGATGTTTCTATATATATATGTATGAGAATCAAGAATTTCTAATATTTTTTTATCATCTAAATTAGGTTCATTAATATTTTTTTTATATTCATTATTTAAATCAAAAATTGTTTTCTTGTAAACAAATAATATGGCATCGCGTGAACTTAATTGTAAAAAAGTAACATTATCATCTGATATTTGTTCAATAAACTCAACATAAAAATAATATGCTTTTTGGCTATGATAAAATGTTAGTTCTAAATTTTTTGTATAATAAAAAATTACTAAAAAAACATGACTAATTGTTTCTAAACCTCTCTCAAAAATAAAACGATAATATGTTTTATTTTTCATCATAATTTTTTCAGAAATAAATCTCATATATTCAATTATTAATTCTACATATTTATTTAAAATTTCTGTAGGTGAATTTTCAATTAACAATTTATAATTTGATATATTATATAAAATAAAATGAGCATTATCATTTAAACTATTATTAATTTGTTTATTCGTGAAATTTTTGGAATTCTTCATATAATAATTAATTATAATATATATATTAAAATACTTTTTAAATATAAGTATTTAAAGACTTTAAATTTAAATTTATTATAAATGTCATCATTAGAACAAAAATCAGGAAGTGCTTCTTCTACAAATCTACCTTCTTCTACTACCTCTTCCCTTGGTCCATCTGTTACCACAAATAATTCTACCTATCGTTTACCATGCGATGCTACATTACAAAATGCAACTAAGCTATCTATAGTAGAAGATAAACCAGTTATGTTTGATTATTGGACTGATTCTTTAGATAAAAAGGCTCTTATTGGGGTTAGGGAAGGTTCTGGAGAAAAATTGTTAGTTAAATCAGCTGAGGAATATACATCACCCATTGCTAAGTTTTATAAATCATTAACAGAATATATTATTATTACTGAAAATTCTATTTATGTTGTTGCAAGTGATATTCCTACCAGAAAGATCTCATAAATTAAACATTTTTACCTTTTTATATTTCAAATGGATAAAATGATAAAAGGTGTAAATATTATTTTATTGTAAAAAAATGTAAAATAAAATATTAACTATGTATATATATATCAATGTCAAGTCGTAAAGGATTTAGAACAGGCTCAAACAGCTATGGACAATTCTGGTTTGGAGGTAATACATTTCCAGGTTTCCTTTTTAAAAAAAATGTAGGTGTAGGAGCCAGAAGGAGCACACAATTTACTCCTGGAGGGACAACAATTTGTAATCAACCAAATGAATTTTGGAATAAATATATTCCTGGAGCTGGTGTAGGAGCCTCAAGTGTTGCTACAAGACGTTCCAAAATGATTTATGCTACTTCGTGTAATGATCGACAAAAATGTGGTAGATTTTATACTCAACTTGGACAAAATCAAATCAGACCATCAATATATAATAATCCCAGCACAAATTTATCCATTTATCCTCCTCCTCCACAACTAATATATTATAATCCACAAATACAATATTGAATTCAATAATTTTCATTTTTACTAATTTCATTTTTACTAATTTACCAATTTTTATATAGTTTTTTTTACTATATAAAAATGTAAAATACGCATAGCTCTAAATATTACAAGAATGTAATATGTTTAGTAGGGAGGAATAAATGAAATAGGAACATTATTTACTCTTGCCCAGCGAGCTCCCCGAGAACCAAAACCGGCTCCTAAATAGGCTAGTTGATGATAAGTATTGTAAGAATATTGGTTTTTATTTTGAAATCCAAAATAATTGTTTGGTATCAAAGGAAAAGCCATAGCATTTTCTTTTCCTGCAAAAGAATTTGTAAAAACTCTTGAGTTAATTCTTCCTGGTCCTGACCCGTTTCCCATTTATATTATATTAAAAGATAAAATAAATGTCCAAAGGTTTAATAAATATTTAATCCTCTTGCTGCTCTTTTTAACGAACCACCACATGCTCCTGTATTTGCTTGATAAGTTACAGCTAAAACGGCAGCTCCTCGTCTGATATTTGGAACTGTTTGGAAAGACCAATACATTCTATCAAACATTGCTGCAGTCGCATAATTAACTCCTGATGAACGACCTCCAGTTCCTGATAAATTAGGCATATTTATATATATATAATAATATATTTTATTTTACGCATTTAATCATTTACATCTAAACAATATAATTTTTTATAAAAATTACAGCAAATGGCATAAAAATAACCGATTATTTTTCCTTAATACTAACAAAATATTGGAAAATATGCCTTCAAGTGTTGTTCAAAAGGTGTCCAAAGGTTTAAAAATCTATTTTTTTTAATTGATCTAATACTTCATCTGTTAGTTTATCAGGAAATTTTACATTAAAGATTATTATTAAATTTCCTATATGCTGATCTCTTGTGAATCCCATGTTTGGGATTATTTTCCTATATCCATGACTTATTATATTTCCAGAGTTGTTATTTATTGTATAAATTTTTCCTGTTACATATTTTAATTCAAATGAAAAACCACATAATGCTTCTTTTATACTAATATTTTTTTCAAATAAAAGATCTAAACCACTTCTTTTAAATTCTGTATTATTCTCTATTTTTATAAATATTTTTATATCTCCCTTACAATCCTCTCTAGAAACATTTCCTTTTTCTCTTAATATTATAATCTCTCCTTCATCTATTCCTTGAGGAACTGTTACATAAATCGTTTCGTTTTCAAATATTTTATGACCATCTTGAATTATCCATCTTTCTATATCCATTGGAATAGTAGTTCCCGTTAATATTTTATCAATTGGTATAACTACATTTTTTATTATTGGTGTTGGTTTGTTTAATCCTTGGACAAATCCCTCCGGATTCACAGGGATACCATTGTGAAATATACGAAAATTTGTCCCAAATCCGGAACCTGGGCTAAATGAATGCATATGACCAAATGGGATACCTCCAAATAAATTAGCAAATAAATCTTCCATAGGATTTTGACCTGGATGAACACCCCCATTCATCATATTTATAAATTTATTATTTTTCATCATATCATATTCTTTCTTTTTTTCGGGATCCCCTAAAGTTTCATAAGCTTCTGAAATTTTCTGAAATTTTGCTGTTGTATCCATATTATTTTTATTTTTATCTGGATGATATATCATCGATAACCTTCTATAAGATTTTTTTATCTCATCTATTGTTGAGGTCTCCGGAATCTCTAATATTTCATAATAATTTTCACTCATTTTTTTAATAATATTATAAATTAAGATAAACTTAAATACTTATCAACGTATATATTTATATTCATGGAACAATTACTTTTTTTAAATAAATATCAACCTTTATATTTCAACGATTTTGTAACTGATGATGGAATCATGGATATTCTTAACACTTTTATTCAAATGGATAATCTAAATATATTATTTATTGGGGATATTGGCGCAGGCAAAACAACTTTTTTAAATGCGACTGTTAGAGAATATTATAAAAATTATTCTCCTAATCAATATCAAGACAATATTTTATATATAAATTCTCTAAAAGAACAAGGAATTAATTATTATCGTAATGATGTTAAAACATTTTGTCAAACTTGTTCCTCTATTAAAAATAAAAAAAAAATAATTATTCTTGATGATATTGATATTATTAATGAACAAAGTCAACAAGTATTTAGAAACTGTATTGATAAATATAGTCATAATGTTCACTTTATTTCATCATGTAGCAATTCTCAAAAAGTTATTGAATCCTTACAATCCAGATTTACTATTATAAAAATTAAACCTCTTAAAAAATACCATCTTAATCAAATTATGCAGAAAATTATCAAATCTGAAAATATTCATATTACTGATTCCGCAAGAGATTTTATTTTAAATGTATCAAATAATAATGCTAAAATTTTAATTAATTATATGGAAAAATTTAAACTTTTAAGTCAAGATATTGATATTGATTTAGCTACAAGTGTTTGCACTAATATTAGTTTTTTTATTTTCGAACAATATACACAATTCTTACTTAATTCAAATCTTAGTTCTGCGGTTAAACTTTTATATGATATTTATGATAAAGGATATTCAGTTATGGATATTCTTGATAATTATTTTTTATTTGTTAAAATTACTAATTCTTTATCTGAAGCACAAAAATATGAAATTATACCTTTAATTTGTAAATATATTACTATTTTTCATAATATTCATGAAGACGAAATTGAATTAGCATTATTTTCTAATAATCTATTTACTTTACTTACTAACAAATAATTTATTATACAATTTACACCAAAATAAATTAAACTAACAATAATTTAATTTATATCTATACTTATTATAATATGTCTTCTCAGATATTTAAAGAACATATCCCTAATGAATTACTAATTAAGTTATTAGATAATATTGCGGTTAAATCTGAAAAATGCTATGTTCTTAATAATAATTCATATAAAAAAGGAATATTTAATAATATGATTGAAGAATTTATTAATCAATGTATTCCATATTATCATCTTTCCAAACGAAAATATTTAGAAAAAAAAATTACTTATAATTCATTTGTAACTATTATTAGACAAATATGTAATTATAACAAAATTTCATACACTTCTCAAATTAAATATGATAAATCTTCGTATGATATTATGTATTATATATATCTCTAAGACAATTATATATTTTTTAGACTCATTTTAGATATGAAAAGATATATACGCATTGCTCTAAATAGATTTATTATAAACTTCTAATGTTCTTGCACTTGGATCTGTTGCGTTTGTATATTTAGGCATCCAAAAATAAGGCACAATATGAGAACAGTTTGGAAATTCCTTATCAAAAATTTCTCTGTAATATCTCTTTTCCAATTCTATAGAAGGTTTGAATGGTTCATTAACTTTATTGTCTTTAAATTCTATATTATAATAAAGTGCTATATATTCTTGTAAAATTAAAAATAATGATCTTCCTTGATTACTTACTCCATCACTAAAAGCTTCCTTTTTTCTATTAATAATTTCTTTAGGTAAGATGTTTTTTCTTTCAGAATCTTCTAAAAAGAAAGCATTAAAATAGCAAGAATTAAAACTATTTCTCAACAAATATTTTTCACATTCATTAAAATTATTATGATTCCTAAAATATGTCGGAATAGATAAAATATAATTTACAAAACTTCTATCCAGAAAAGGCGTTCGTGGTTCCAAACCATTGGATGAAATTGATTTATCTGAACGTAATACATCAAATAAATGAATATCTTTTAATAGTCTTCTTGTTTCCTTATCAAATTCAATATCATCAGGGCATTTATTCATATATAAATAACCTCCAAATAATTCATCCGAACCATCACCATTAAAAATAACTTTTGCCTCAGAATTTTGAGAGATATGTTTTCCTATTAAATAATTTCCAATACTGGCTCGCACAGTTGTTGTATCATAGCTTTCAATTGCTTTAATTACTTCAGGAATTGCATCAAACATTTCTTTTTCTGTTACAATTATCTCTGTATGTTTAGAACCAATATATTCTGCAACTATTTTCGCATATTTGATGTCTTCCGAATTTTCAAGACCAATACTATATGTTTCAATTTGAATTCCTTTTTTATTAAAATAATTAGCTACTAAAGCTGCTATTAAACTACTATCAAGACCACCACTTAATAAACAAGCAACTGGTCTTTCTGTGGTTATACACCTTTTTACAACAGCTTCGTTTAAATATCTTGGAATATTCATCAAAATATCAGCTTTTAAAGCATCCATATTAGAAGTAATTATTGAATAAGGAAAACTTGGTATAATAAATGGTTTATTTTTTATTACTGGTTCCCAAATTGAATTAACTTTAAATTCATCTTGAAATATTGAATATGTTCCGGGTTCAAATTGTTCAATATGGTAATGATTTATATTTAAATTATAAAAATATTCTAAACATTTTAGCTCTGAGGAAAATCCATATAAATTATATAAATTATTTACATCTCTTGAATTATAAAGTTTATATAATGGACGGACACCATAAGGATCTCTTGCTATATAAATATTATTAATATAGTCCTTAGAAATTCTATTATCATATAAAATAAACGCATATACACCGTCCAACATTAATAATGTTTGTTCAATACCATATTTTATATATAAATGAATTATTACTTCACAATCTGAATCAGTTATTGGTTTAATATTAAGAGTTTTATAAAGCTCTCTATAATTATAGATTTCTCCATTACAAATCAAAATTATATCATTATAAACAATAGGCTGGTTAGATTCCTTGTTTAAACCATTTATCGCTAATCTATGAAATCCTATTGACATTTTTAAATGATTTTGTATGGTAGAATTTTCAGGACCTCGATATCTTCCTTTCATAAACTGTTCTTTAACTATTAATTGTTCTTCTATATTATTATAATTTGGATTTAACAGAGCAAATATACCACACATTAATATAAATTGAAATGATAACTTTAAATCCATTTAACTTATTTATTTTGATATATACAGAAAGGAAATGGAAAAGGTGTAAAATTTTGACTATAAATTATCGTTATAAATATAATAATGTATAAGAAGAAAAATGTAATTATTTTATATAATAATAATATATATAATAATGTCAGCAGTAGGATTTATAAATAAGATTATCAAAGAAGATACGAATTTTATAACTAATTTAGCAAATATGGCAGCAGCTGATTGTAATCATGATTTTGGTATTAATGTTAAAACAGCAAATATTATTGACGAATTCAGTGAAGCTTTACCACCACCCGCAAAAGTTAAAGCAGTTCCAGATGAAGAAAATGTATTAAATAATATTATAAATAATTCAGATTTTAAAGCTTTTTTGGAAACTTTAAAAAATAATCCCGATGGGAAAGATTTAGATATTATAATTCCTAATACCAATCCCACAACTACAATTACAACATATAATGTAATTGTATATGAGGGTAATAATTATTCAAAAATAAATTTTAATTTTGGTAAAGATTTTACAGAAAAATCCAATCTTTTTTTAGATACTAAAAATGCTTATTTAATTGTTGATTTTAATCAACACGGATTTATGTCAAAACTAAAAGAAGGAGAAATAGCTGATGGGATAATCCATTATCTAATGACGCCGGAGGTTGTAAATGACCCGGCGGGTAAACCATCCATTTTTGATAAAACTTTATTTAACTCTGAATCTGGAGTTAATATGAATTCTTACGTCCAAACAACACCAACTACAACTGAATATACACCCTTTTCAACAAATAATGATGAATTTTCTAATAATTTTTTTTCGGCATATAATTTTTCTTTAAGTCCTATTCAACAATCATTTGAAAAGGGAAACATATCAAAATTAAATACATCTTTAACAATAACATATAATGTTGGAAATAAACCATATACAAATACTATTACTGATAGTAAAAAACAAAATAGCATTAATTCCTTAACTGGGTATGTAAAAGGTTTAATAAATAAACTTACTAATAAAACACTTAATAAATTTAATTTTAATTCTAAATTACAACAAAAAAGAGGAGGAGATTGGTTTCAGGCATTATGTTGTTTAAATGTTATTAACAAAGAATTTTCTTTGATTTTACCAAAAAATGAAACAAATATTCCTGATAAATTAAATGGTAGGGATAATTTTAAAGGTCCGGTTTATTTAGTTACTCACGATAGAATTGCATTAGCGTTTGCTTTAATTAACGGTGTAAATGTTATTTACCTTGCAAATAATAAAGATACATATTTATTCAAAAATAAAAATGATCCAATAGTAAAAGCAAATTCTGGACCAATTGCCCAATTAATACATTCTAAATTGGTTGAATTTAAAACAAAACCTGAAATAAATGAATTATCTAAGTATGAAATATTTAAAGAAAATTATAGATTATATAACGTTTTTAGAAATGAAATTATAAGTCAATGTAAAGATGAATTTAATGGAGCAATTAATCAAGCAAAAAATTATTTAGTTAATAAAACCGAATTACTTTTAGATGATTATTGTATTTATAAGGACTCTTTTGAAGATATACTTCAAAATATTAAATCTATATTCAGAACTGCATTATTATATTCATTTATATTACAAAATTTACCAGATGTTGAAGATAAATATAATTTTATTGAGTACTTTCTAAATGAGACTAAATTCATACCAATATATGATAAAACTCAAGATTTAGATTTAATTAAAATTAGAGAATATGAAAATAATATTGAATCAGCATTTGAAAAACTTGGTATTTCAGGCTTAAATAAAGAATATTTAAAAGATAATGCTCAAATTGTTAAATTAAATTTATCAAAAGCATTAAGTAAAATGGATGTTAGTAGAGCTATAGATACGTTATTTTCAAATGAACCAACAGGTAAAACTGAAGATGTTTGTTTATTTCAAAGCCGAATAAAATTTTGGTTACCTAAACCTAAATCAAATGAACAACCACTAACAAGAGCCTATGAGCAATATATTTTTTTAAAATTTATTACAAATTTACCTCAAGAATCAATAAAAGACATTATTGATATTTTTGAGAAAAATTTTATTCCTGTAATTAATAAATATGGTGAAAATCTTCAAAAACCTAATTTAAAGCCTTGTGCTACAGAAAAATTAAATAGACAAACAAGAGGTTGTGAAGATAGGCAAAAAGCAATTTATTTAAGACCAGCTAATTTTTCAAATGAAGTTATTTTAATTTTAAAACCACTAATTATACCAGAAACATCGGATAATATATTAACTTCTATTACTGAACCAAAAAAGGAAGATAGAGAATTTGTTTTGAATGAATCAACTGACTCCATTCTTGTTTTTTCAGATGCTATATCTAGAATAATAAATGAAGAAATAAAAGGGTCAGACAGTATAGATTATATTACAAACAAACGACCGATAGGTCAAGAATTAGTTTCAACAGTTCAAGAAAATGTTGAACAATCAAGAAAAAGGGTTAAGTTAACTGGGGGAGGGTTATCAAATCTTAAAGATTTTGGGAGAAGAAATGCTGGGATTGTTTTGGATTCTAATATTAATCAAATTATTTGGGATTTATTAGGAAATAAAATTAATGATAATAGTTACTTTATCCCTATTTTTAATTATATAAAATTTATTATCAATAATCAAGAAATTACAGACGATAATAAAACCAGTTTTATAAATCAATTATTGGAAATTTATGATAATGATACAAAACAAAAAATCATAAGTTTATTGGATGACCCAAAAAATGAGTCTTTAGTTTTATATTTAATTGGTTTAAAAAATTTAAAGGAGCTAAATGGAAATAATGATAATTCATGGGAAATGGATAACATTCTTCAGAATTTAGAAGAGGGTTCAAATGAGAATAAAGATAATTCAATGGAAATGGATAACATTGTTCAGGATTTAGATGAGAGTTCAAATGAAAATAATAATAATTCAATGGAAATGGATAACATTGATCAGAATTTAGAAGAGATTTCAAATGAAAATTCAATGGAAGTATTGGGAGGTTCACCAATGGATCAAAACCAAGAAAACCTAACTAATGTCCCGTCAATGGGACAACTTAATAATCCTAATTCTCAAAATAATTTACTTTCTGATAACAGCAAAATAAATATATCTATCAAATCTATTGATAATATTGTTCTTTTAAAAGATAATTTATTTTGTTATCATCCACTTCTTCCAATATATGTAAATTTAACATCATTTTATAATCAAATTGGCCCCGATTTTAATGGGGATCCTTTTTATGATTCCTATATTAAATATGTTAATGTTTTAGAAAAAATGACTAATGTTTTATTAGAGCAATATTTAATTTATAATTTAGAAGCTAATTTGAAAGCTTATTTCATTGGTTATAGCCTTAAAACTATATTTTTTCACGCTAATAAAAGTTTATCATTATTTAATACTTTAAAAAATTTGTTAAATTTAGATGATAATGAAACAAGAATGTTTTCAATGAAAAATGATATTTTTGGAGGTCAAATTGTTGGTGATTGTGTAATTAGAGATGGTGATTTTAATGAAATTATTGGAAATTTATTAATGTCAACTCCGATAGTTATAAATTTTATAAATAACCAAGTTAATTTTAGAGAAGTAATTTTATCTGAATTAAACGAACAACAAATTCCTGAAGTTAATGATAGGGATCCTTTTGTTTATACATCCAAATTAAAGATACAAATAACTATTCTTTTAAATAAAATAGTAGATAAAATAAGTTATGATAGATCAAGTAATGTTCCGGATTTATCAATTCCAGAAGCATATATTGTTCCAGAGGAGGATTTGGAGGAAGTAGGTGAAAATATTGCTTTTCCTGAGGAAGTTCCATTATTAAAAAAGGAAGAACCACTTAAAGATGTTAAAGAAATTAGTGATGAAATATCTTATATTAAAAAACCTTCTGATGTTAAAAAACCTGTTGGTAAAGGCGTTCAACAATATAAACCTATCCCAATGAAAACAGGTTATTCTCCATCCGAATTTCGAAGTAATTTTAATCCGATGGGGTTTAATTCATATGGACAATCCCCAATGGTTTATGGCGGAGGCACAAGAAAAAATAAAAGAATAAGAAAGAAAAAATATACAAAAAGAATTAATAATTCCAATAAACGTTCAATTAGAAAAAGAATGAAATATAAACATAAAAAAACAATAAAAGATAAAAATAAAAATTAACAGTTTCTTTCCAAATAAATTTGTGTGATGTAAAAATATATATAAAATTTCTATATATATTTGTCTTAAGAACTAACAAAAATAAAGTATAGAGTAAAATATTTTGTTAGTTCTTTACTTAGTTTTGATCAGTTTAATGAATTTATTTTTTATTGTATATACACCCTTGAACATTTTAAATGGAACTTTTTAACTTATTTTTCAAGGTTGAGATTTTTCATTCTCATGTATAGTTTGATTATAGCAATTCGATAAAACTGCTTGATTACTTTTTATTTCTCTACATAGATAACTTGGTCTTTCTAATTTATGTATTGCTTGATATGCTATCTTGTAGATATTAGACGAACCATTACGGTCTCTGTTCCATAAACCACAACCGCTCTTACAGCGTAGTAGTCCATGAACCAATCGCATATCATCCTTCGTTGGTTTTGGATTTTTTCTTACCAAAAATTTCTCACATGCTCCTCCATCACACTTGGAACATTTACATGATGTTCTAAACTCATCCACTAAATATACCTTGTATTTATTCTTCCTGAATAAACTTCGCATTCCAATGCCTAATGTGGGTTCTTTAAATTTCATTTGTTTTTTCTGTTGCCAATCTCCAATACAAACCACAACATCTTCTGGAGTTCCAAATATTTTCCTGAAATTACTTATCATTTTTTGTTCATTTCGTTTGGTATTGATATATCTACCAAATTTTAATTTACGAAACAATTCTCGTTGATAAAATTCAAATAATATATGGTTTATTCTATTTTTTGTTTGTAAATATTCTTTGAATTTATAAATATTCAAGGTTTTTCTATTATAACTAGACAATTCGGTCTCATATTCTATGATTGTTTTTCCTTGTATTTTATTTGATTTCATAGCAAGAATTATATTATTATATTTCTTCATTTTGGTTTCTTTTCTTCTTTGATTTTGCGAATACCTAAAATGATTTGCATCTTTGGATGCTCCATCTACGCAATATATCAAATCTTCCTTACCAGGGTCTATCCCCACTATTTTTTTGTTTCTTAAATCTGTATTTAATTCATCAATATATAATTCACGAGATATACCTTTTTTAGAACTTGGTAAAGGTTTGCCTACGAAATCATTCCGTAAAAATAAAATGCTTACTCCAACTCCATCTGTAGAAATCATATGATGGAAGGAATAACCAGTTTTTGTAAATAGTTTTCTTTCGGTTCTAAAGAAAAACTGCCATATTTTATCTTCGTGCTTCTTGGTATTTCCTTCATCTGTATAATCTCCTTTGTTTCCTTGTTCTTTTCGTAGAAGCGAATGAACCAATGTAATAGTGTCCAACCGAATATAATTAGGAGTTATTCCACTCCGTAAAGGGAATACATTACTGATGGTTTCTAACTCATTTTCTACTTGTTTCATCATAGTAATCATAGAAGGAAAATAATCCATGACTTTACATTTCAAATCATAATATACACTATCCTTTTGAAACTTTGTTTTATTCGGAAGAATTCGTTTCTTTTGTTCAGTAATCCAAGAATGATAATAATATTTGGAAGTATATTTAACATTTGTATCTACATTCAATAAATCATTTTTTATTTTTCGTAATTCGTTACAAAGATTTCTTATTCTTGCTTCTCGTTCTCTTTTTGTTTTACATAACTTTCTTATTTTCTCAGTAAGCATTTTCTTTTTCCAAACTACATTAACGAAGCGTTCCACATAATCCACATAATGCGTTTGAATGTTATTTTCATACATGGTTATTATATCTTCTGTAAGGTATGATAATACATTGCTCATATATGTATAGTCCAATTTATCATCTTGTACAAGTGGTTTGTAATGTTCGTTATAGAATAAGGTAAGCGTTTCTTTCAGTTCCATCGTTTCTTTATTAGGTGGTCTGCCTTTTTTTGTTTCTTTTTCTCCACACATTACTTTCATGATTGTATTTATCAACTTCTTATCAATAATAGGCAATGTATGATTATTTGTATCATAATGATGAAGTATATATAATTTCATAAATTGTAAGGTATGGATAAGAATTTTATGTGCCTTGATAACAACCTCGTTAATTTTCGGTATATTGATTTCAAGATGTTTTAGTATGCTCTTCAGCGAAGTTTTGACGGATTTGAAAAACTCTGGTGGTTTTTCTTTTGCGTTCATTCTATATTATTCCTAAATATTTTATTTCTAAATAATTAACGAATATTAATTATTTAATTATCCCTAAATATTTTGTATTTCATAGTTTTCCTTGTTAATCCATTTTCATATTTAATACAAAAATCCGTAATTTCTATATTATATTTTTGTTTTCGTAATATGCTTCTCACAATATTCAAATATGGTCTTTTACATTCAAAATTTGGTTTGAATGAAGATATAGTAGAACATTCAAACACTTTGCGTATCTCTTCTTTCATTTCTAAAATTTTATTTTGCTTCTCTATATTATCATCTAAATCGTATAATAAAAAAGAATTTTCATTATCTAAATTTAAAATGGTAATAAGTTTTTTACAAATTTCTTCTCTTTCATTTTGATATTTTTCACTTAATTTAATTCTCATTATATACATTTATAATATAATCTTTAATTTTGTTCCATTTAAAATGTTCAAGGGTGTAAAATCTTTTATATTTATTTTTTATTTTTATTCGTGTTATAAATTTTCAAATTCAGATATAAGTGAATTAATCTTATTATAATCTAAACAATTTAATGAAGAATCATAGAAACAGCTAGCAAGCTGAACATATTTTGCCCCATTATTTAAATAATCAATTATATCTTGAATACTTTCAATTCCCCCACAACCAATTAATTCAATATTTTTGTTTATTTTATTTTTAAAATAATAAATGTTACTCAAAGAAATAAACTTATTTAATTTTCCTGATAGTCCTCCATAAATATTTGATAAAACTGGTTCACTATTTTCTAACATTAAACAATTTGGAATAGAGTTACATAAAACGATATATTTTATGGAATTATGAAATTTGTTAGTATAATTATTATTAATAACATTAATAATTTTATCACATAACTTATGTTCTAAAAATGGGGATAATTTAAGTGAAAGGATTATATTAGTTAAATTTAAATTATTTATACTTTTTAATATTTTATCAAGTAAAACATCATTATAAGATGGTATTTCATAATCTAAATTGGGGCAACTTAAATTTATTTCAACTAACTCCTGTTTACTAACAAAATTATTATAGTCTTGTAGTAAATGTAATGTATTAAGTTCATTAAATTCCCATGCTACAGATAAAATAAATCTTTTGTTAGTTATAGAATTATTTTTAAAGTATTTGGAATAGATATTTTTATAATAAAAATATCCTTCATTAGGTAAACCTTTGCTATTTATATGTATATTATTGGACTTACAATAGGTAGGTTCTTTATTGCCAATTTTGGGATATAATGTACATGTTTTTGAAACAATATAACTTAATTTGGTTTTAAATAATTCCTCAAATTGTTTTTCATTAGAACTCCAACAACCACTTGCATTAAAAAATTTATTAGTAGGATTTAACATTTATTTATATAAATATTATATTATGATTATTTCTTTAAGTATTTTTATTATATATTTTATTTTTTTACTTAAAGAAATAATTGTTCAAAGATATATTTTGCGTCCTAAGAGGAAAAATGAAATCCATACAAAAAACTATTTCTATGGTAAATCTCCAGCATTTCTAGCACGTGGCACATAGTCTCCAAGTCCCATTGGTTTTGGACCAAAAATATTTAAGGTTTTGTTTGTAAGAGGCACTCTCCAAAATGATATCCAATTTTTACTATTTTCCATCGGTTCAATTACTCCCATATGGGCATCTGGTGATAATGCTAAAACTATATATTTTGCCAATATAAATTTACTTTCAAATATCTGCTCAGGACTCATCCGTGCAAACCATTCATAATGCCTACGACTTAAAATCATTCTATTTGGTATCCAAATTCCATACATTTTTCCATAAAAGTTTATATAATCCTCACCTAATAAAGTCTCCACTGTTACCGGTTCATCATCCACCGTTCTTGTTCCTATATCCGTTCCAGGAATTAAACGCATTTTACCTTTTGATATCTTTTCATAACACCATCTATCAAATCTTCCTAAAAACTTTGCTTGAGCAGTATAATCCTCTGAAATAGTTTGTTCCATAAAACTTATTAATTGTTTTAAGGTTTCATTTCCTTTATTTGCCCCCATAAATTCAGTGCTTGGATAAAATAGTTTAGAAGTTGAGGTTATATTTGAATCATATTTTTCACAAACAAACATTTTATCATCCATAGTTCCTACATTATATAAGCTTATTAAATCTCTAAAACATAAAAAAGAAATTGGAACTTTTAAGCCTCCATATGTATACAGAAGTTTTGCCATAGCAAGTTGCCTTACATAACATTTCATTGGATCAGATAGAAGATTCATATTAATATTCCAATTTGGAATTAGTTTTTCAAATGAACCATCATCAACCATTACGATTTTAAATGATTGATCACAATTTTTTATAATAGATTTTACTGTTAAATATAAATAAGGTTGATTCAATTCAAAAGAACTTCTTGAACCAAAGCTCAGCCAATGACGAGCATTGTATTCATATGGAATATGTATCCATAATAATGGTTTTTTACTATTATCTAAAGTTTTATCCTTTAATAAGTATTTTTTCATTTCTGTATAATCTTCTTTACTTGATTGTTTTTCTAGATATTTTTGATATAGAATTCCTAATGCGATAAGTATAACAAAAAGTATAAGATAATTAGTTACTAACATATAATATTAATTTATATTATTTTTTTATAGTTGAATCTGAACAAAACATTTTAACTTTTACAAAACTATTTTTTTTATAATTATAAAAAAAAGAATTTATTATTATACCTTAATGAATTGATAAGAAATTATAAATAAAAAATTGAACATCTGTTAGTTTATTGGGCTGAGTAATTTATAATCCAGTAAGTTGTTTAAGTTCCGACCAAAAACCATTTTGTTTTTCTTTAGCTTTTTCTTTCTCTTGTGCAAATTTAAATGCTAATGCTGCTGAATATTGATCCTGTTGTTGCTGTTGTTGTAATAATTTACGTTCAGCTTCTTGTTTTGATATTGGCGTTGTATCCACTTTGTCACGATGTCTCTTATACTCACTTATATTATTAAATTTTTGTATGTTATTATAATCATCTTGTGTTATTGGAATAAGAGTTTCAGTATACGCCTGTCTTAAGTCAGTGTATGAATCCGTAGAAAAATTATTTTCTCCTTCCAATAATGACCCTCCTAAAGTTGAAGCAAATAAATCATTAACTCCAGTATAAACAGTCATTGCTTGTATTTGTTTTTTCTTTTGCTCAAAAACTTCATTCATATTTCCTTTAGTTACATTTTCACTGACTGAAAGAAAATCTTCATCAGATTTAAGCCAATCCCCGTATCCCTGTTCATTAGGATTGTCTAATCTGTGTTTTTCAAATGCTTGATTAAACCAATTATTGAAATTTTTAGGATTCTTAAATTCTTTATTTTTTTCAAAAACGTTATTGAGAATATTTTTATTACTTTCATCAAAGAAATCCTCATCTTTATATTGTTTTTTAAGAGATTTATTTTGAAACTCATAAATACTATAAAGACGTTTATATGCTTTGGAAAAGAATAAAAAATATTTTGAATCCAATTTTGATTTATCAGGGTGTATTTTAAGAACAATTTGTTTTGCTGATTTTAATGAATCCTCAGTCAAATTGCCTCCAACAATATTAAAAAGATTATAGAGATCATTCAAGGAATAATGATCTAAATCCAGATCTAATGTATTAAGTGAAGTATTTTGAAAACTAACTGGGTTTGTTAGTTTAGAGTGATTATTTTGGGGAAATAAAAATGGATCTTCTCGGTAATCATTATCAGATGGATGAATTTTTATTCCAGCTTTTGGGCAACTTGTTGGTGTGCATTCTCCTAATCCTCGACGATTCATTTATATAGTATTTTAATATTAATTTACAGATTTAACTAAAAAGGTGTTAAAGAAATAAAAGTTTTATAAATTTTTAGCTTATTAGAAGGTCTTATTTATTATTTGGTTGAGGAATGAGTTAGTTCTTTTTTAGAAACTGATAATAAATGCAAACCACATCTTTTAAAAAAAGCATCTAAATGTTCAGGTGCTGAACCGGTTACAGAATCATCTGGTATAAAACTGGTATTTCCTTTTTTATAACACATCATTACAGGAATACCATTAACCATTTTTTTACTTTTTAAATATGAATAAAAATCAAATGATTCATCCACATCTATTTCACAACAAATTACATTTTCTGGTGATGAGGCAAAAAATGCATCAACTACTGGCTTAATTTTTTTACAGGGTCCACACCAAGTAGCTCCCAATTTTATTATTATTAAACCTGGATTTTTTTCTAATAAACGAATAAAATGTTCTCGACTTTGGAGATAAGTTATAATTACTTTCTTAACATTTGATTGAGACATTATATTATATTTAGAAATTATTTTTGGAATAGTTCCGCAATAGTTCCGCAATATATAATAAAATATTTAGATAATATATATAAATGGATAAACTAACACCTCAAAAATTAATTGACAATTTAAATAAAAATTATCCAAATTTGATGGAACATTGTATTATGGGATATAAAAAATTTTATGATATTGAACAAGAATTTATTTCTAAAATACAAAATAACATTATGATAAAAGATGTTCCAAATGAACAATTAAATTATTTAATTGCTTTTTCTAATATTATACAATATGGAAAAAGTTATTTTATTTCACAGACAATTTATAATTTAATTCAAATGGATAATCTTACTGATTATATTAATTTTATTGGACCATTAATACATAAAAATATTATTGAAAGCAATGTTATAATTGAAGAATTACCGGAAGAAGGTCAAATCGGAGGACAATCTTTTGCATTCTTTCTTAAATTTATGACTTTAATATTAATTACACAATTAACTAATTGCACAGCAATTGCAAATTCTATTTCCCCACTTGGTTTTGTTAGTGTATCAGTTGATATTGAAAATGGAAAGATACCAAAAGCTTTTGATTTTAAAGGAGAATTAAATCCTGAAAATGAAGAAGAAATGATAAAGTTTACCGAACAATTTAAACAAGGAATTAGATTTCCTACTGACAAAGTTACATCTAAGGATATAACCACTCTATCAAAAGAAAATCTTATCAAAATTATGAAACAAAATATGGGTAGTTTTGTTTCTTTATTTTTAACTGATAGTCAAATTGAAAACAAATTTAATGAAGCAATTATTTATCAAACAAAAAGAATTAATTTAATTGTAGATTCAACCATTTCATCCTTAGAAGAAGTATGTAAAAGTTTTGTAAGGACAACTGACCCTAAATTACCCATTCCTTTATATGAATTATTTAATTCTAAAATGGTAAGTAAATTAGAAGAAATACTTATAAAGAAAAAACAAATTATGGAACAAAAAAGAGAACAAATAAAACAAGGTATAATTGAAAAAAGACAAATTAAACAACAGGAACCAGGGTTGACAGATATTATAAAGGAAGAGGTAATTACTACTACAACAGGAGTGGTTGAATCAATATCCAATATATTTTATTACCCATTTTCTAAAACTGATAAATTAGCTGCTGAAATTCAACAAATTGAAAGTCCTACCGCACGTCAAATACAGGATTCTTATTATGAGATTGAAAAAGCAGTAGAAAATGAAATATCTTCTTTAGATAAAGAAATAGAAATTAGTGCCTTTAAGGAACTGGCAGAAAATGTTATGGGAGAATTTGAACAAGAAACATTAGAAGCTCAATCCTCAATTAATCTACGTATTTATTTATCATCCATTTGTCAAATTAAAAGACCAACTTATGTTTATAATCAATCTGAAGGATTACTTTATATTAAGGACCCAGCAAGATCAAGAACGCATTTAAAAGTTTTGGCAAATAATGTAGAGTCATATTATAATACTGTATTAAAAGGTATTCAAAGTATAAAAAATGGAGAAGTAATTACTGATATTCCAAGTGAAGAAAGAAAATTAAATATGAAAAGCTTATTAGAAAAATCTCAAGTTATAACTGAAATTCTATCTACTTACGATATTGAATTAATGAAAACCTTATTAGATAATAATCAAGATGTTGAATTTAATACATTTTTTGAAAATATTGCCCAAATGTGGATTAAATTAAAGAGTAAAACTATTGAGGCGTTATCACAATTTCCTATTACTGAAAGAATAGAAGCTTTAAAGAGAGAAAGAGAAAAAGAGTCATTGGCTTTAGAATTACTTAATGAAAAATTTAGGCATGAATCAGAAGAACAACTACGCTTACAACAAATAGCTCAGACAAAAAATCAAAATAAGTTGTCAGAAGAAGAATGGAAAGTTTATAATCAATGGGTAGGAATTAATACTGCTGGAACATTAAAAATAGGAACTGGATTATTAAATAATGGAGTGGATGCTATAGCAGATTTGGGAAATAATGCTATTGATAATGTAAGAATGCTTGCAGATAATGGAATGGCAAGTGTTATATCAATAGCGTGGGGAATAGCTTTATTGGGGATGATATTAACCCTACCAGCTGTAATGTGTATAAGTCTTAAAACAGGTTATATTAATTCATTATTTATTTCAGCAAAAAGAAGACTTGAAAATACACCTATTCCAAATAATGGTCCACTACAAAATACTCAATTAACTTCAATGCCAGGAATTGATGCATTAATAAAGGCATCACAACAAATAGAAAACGAGGAATTAAGAAAACAAGGAGGAAAATTAAAAAAACATAAAAAGACACGTAAGAGTAATAAACGTAAAACAAGAAAAATGAAGAAAAATAAAAACAGACAAACAAAAAATAGAAAAAAATTTCCAACAAAGAGACACTAATTTTTTCATTTTTTTTGTATATTGGGGCAAAGGATTCAATGAATTTTTATCAAGTGCTTTTATTCAATAGATTTTTATATTTTTTTATATAGGGGCCAATTTGAATCCGATATTTTTTTTTTTAGAAAATTTTATTACAAAATAATATTTTCTAAAAACTATCTTTTTGAATAACTACTTCTTTTGCTAATTTAGAAATAATTTTATCATAATTTTTTTGTGTTTCCTCTGGAGTTAATCCATTCATAGAATTTGACACAATACGTAAATATTGATCATTCTTTTTTGAAGAAGAATCAAAACAATCTGGATTTTCTTTTTGCCATAATGGAATTAACTTAATATTTTTGGAAGCAACTGTTTTTATAGCTAATTTTAGTTTATCTCTATTTTCTCCTTCTTTTTCCCATACATTATTATCTTTTATATAAATAGTCTCTCTCTTTTGATCAGAACAATGAATTGGCCTTTTATTAATATCTAAACCTTGAAGTCCATTTAAAAAAATCTTTGAAATACCCTCAACATAACCTAATCTCCCAGTTGTTTCAAGTTCTTCAATTTTTGGTTGTAAAGAATCAACAAATTCAGAAATATTTAATGCATCTTTACATTGAACATTTAAAAACATTTGTAAATTAAAATTATTATTATTATTAGTTGTGTTGTTAGTTATAACAGTTGTATTTTTAGCCGAAGTTAACTCTAAAATCTTATTATTTTGTTCAATAAGCATTTGTTTAAATTCTTGATTATCTTTTATTAGTGTAATAAAAAGTTCCTCACTACTTATTTTTTTGATTTCTGTGTCATCATTTTGAGATAAATCACAATTTTTACGATGTTTCCATAAACTTTGCCTACAATTATATGCCTTACCACATTCGCATTGAAACTTTTTAAGCGTAAGTGACGCTTTTTGTGAGCATAAATGTAAACCAGATGTCGCCTCTTTATGTTTTCGAGTGGAAATATGTCTGGACCAATCACAGGAACGTGAGCATTTAAAGTCACATTTTTCACAAAAATAAATAGAAACGCTTTTTGAACGCTTTTTTTTGTCAACCATGTCTACTAAATAGTTGACAGAAAAAAGCGTTCGAAAAAAATCCAAAAAATTATCGTAACACTTTTTTTTCGTTAAATTTTTATTTTGTGAGCATTATGCTCACATAAGTCAAAAACAAGGGGTTTTTTCAAAACTTTTTTGGGATTTTTAAAAATGGACAAAAAAAAATGTCCAAAATGAAAAACCAAATCACTTTTTGAAATTTGAGTTGTCAGGATACAAAAAATACCAAAAAAATAATTTATACAACCAAACCATATATGCTTTCAAAAAAGAAAAAACCCAAAATATGCATTTTTTTTAGATTAATAGGTGACGATTTTTTACAATAAATCTTTCCAATTCTTCAATATCTATATCAATCATATCAACATGGGATTCCCAAAAATACCTACAATATGCCCAAATAAAATCACAATTTCCTTTATACCAATGATCATATCTTCTTAAAAGTTCAAAATATAATTTTTTAGGTAATAAATTTAATGATGAGCGAGGTAAAACATAACAAAGTTGAACTATTTCAGATACTGAATTCGCAGGTTTTTCTGGAACAAATTCTGTATCAAACAAAGGAATAAATCTAATTAAGTCTTGTAGTAAGGGTGGATAATTATATTTATAACACCATCGCCAATCTGGACATCCTGTTGTATAATACTTCATTGTCCATTCAAGACCTTGTAAATAATTTATGGCAATATCACGTTTTTTTTCATCATTAGAATCAGATTTTATACCAAATAAACAACGATAATACCTTGATTGCCAATATGGTTTTATCGGATTTATAAAATGTTCCAAATCTCTTTCATAAAGAGGGGTAGATTCAAAATTTTTAAATTGTTGCTCTGGAGTATTATTTGGCATTCTTTGTTTTTCTTTATTATTACGAGAACGATGTTCATTGATTATAAATTCTTCTTCCTGATCAGCTAAATGTTTTACTACCTTTCTTACATTTCCCCAAAAAATAGTCTTTCCATCAGTTAAATTTAGATTACTGTCTCCGATTGTCGCTTTATATGAATTAATCATTTTATCAATACCGCCCGTTCTAATGTTAATAGCGGGAAAATGTGGTAAAAAATCATTCCCTAAAAAAAAACAAAGAAAAATATAATCATAAACCTTATTTTTTTGTTGAATTGTGGATAATTCCTTATCATTGTTCATATATTTTGTAAGTGAAATGGTAAATTCGGGAATATCTAATAAATAATTAGAATTAGGTTCCAAAGATGAATCTATAGATTGAATAAAATGAGGTGTTTCTCTAAATAGATATATTTTAGGACAAATAGGAAGATGATTAATTGACAACATAATTAAATCAGCATCTAATCCATAAATCACTGTAGTTTCAGATGAGTGTTTTTTTGGAAATTGTCTAATATATGAAAATAACTTATGTTCTCCTTCCCCTATATTATTGGAACCCGAAATAATTATATCCGAAACATTTAGTCTATTAAAAGTATCTTTAGTAAAATGATTAGAAACCATAGTATTTAGTTCGGCCATAAACTTAGTTCCAGGAGTAATAGCGGTAGTATTCCAAGGGTCTTCCTTTTCCTTTTTAAAAATTTTACGCACGATTTCGTTTTGATACCAAGATTTATAACGACGGGCTCTTTGCTGTTCTAATTTAGCCACGGGGGCAACGCCGTCAAACGCAACAATTACCGTTTTTGTGGGTTGAATTATTGTTATATATTCTTCAATCTTTAAAATTACTTCTTTTATAATGCTTACAGCTATAGTTTCTGTTAGTTTATCAAACTTCATTTTACTGTAAGCATCATAAATAATAGAATTACAATCTAAATAAAGATTATCAACATTAAGAATATTTTTAACATATTTTTTTATTATAGAAGGATGATTTTTTACTATATATGAAAAATAACTGGGAATACCCATTTATATTCTATACTTTAGTATGATATATTTAATACATTTATTATTATATTTTTACTAATCCTTAAATTCGTAAGAGACAAAAATTTTAATTATCTTTAGAAAAAAAAAGAAATATATATATATATTTATATATTATAGTAATTATGAGTGATAAAAATATAAATTCAAAAAAAGAATCTGTTAAAAAAACTACTCCTGAGATAGTTATGTTAATTGAAAAGAAGTTGTTATTTTTTCAGGATGTAATACAAAAAACTATATTACATGTTCAAAAAAATAAAATTTTGGATATAATAGGGGTTAGTGAAGTAAATACCTGTATAAATGCATTATTTGATTTAAGTAAAAAAATAAAAGAAATAAATGATGTTAGTATAAAATCTAATACTGAAAGCATCATTAATATTTTACAAATAGTTAATAATGAATTATCAAGTTTGTTTAAATTATTTGGAACGGATTCTTTTGAGGATTTATTATGGATTTGTTTTGGAAATAATTCAGTTAATACTTATACAACAACAGATATAGATAAACATAAATTTGAATTATTAAAAAAATATTTCCACCCAACTAGTTATAAATTATATTGTTTAAAAAAAAATGATACAGAAAAAATATCAAAAATAGAAGAAAGTCAATTTAATGAAAAATCAAAGAATTTAGATACAGCTGATTTAAGTATAAAGATAAAATCATTTCATTTAAAAGTTTATGGTATTCAATTAATTATTCATAATCCACAACATAAAAAAAGTCTGATAATTACTGGTACAGTAGATGATATTATGATGGACTTTTTAAATAATAAATATGTCAATTTAAAATATCAAGCAATAAAAGAAAATACTCCACAATCACAAGAATTTCAAGGAATAACTTTTAATAGATACTTACAGTCCTTAAATTTAAAAGATTATTTAATTTCAGAACCACACGAAATTTTTTCAAAATATGCTGGCTATTTAAGTAATTTAAATATATTAAGACAAAAGACAATAACACAAATAGTAAAAGAATTTATAAATTCAGATTTATTTATAAAGAGAAGTATAATTATTCAATTGTTAGTTAAAATAGATAAGTATGACAACCAATATATTGCCTATTTATTATATGATTTATTATCCAATGATAACAATGGAACTATAGACACACAAGAACAAACAATTTTATTTGATAGTTTTCCTTGGTCAATAAAACAATATTTTAAAGATGCAATGAAGAGCACTATTCAATACACAAATGATTTGTCAAATTTTGATATACAAAAAATTCCTTTAGAACAACAAATTTGTTTATTAAAAGCTTCTGATTCAGTAAAAGAAAAAGCAATTCAAAAATTAAAAGAAATAAAGGCAAAAACGGAAGATTCCGGTTCAAAGGCAAGACAATATTTGGATGGATTGTTAAAAATTCCTTTTAATATTTATAGAAGAGAACCTATACTTAATACAATATCGGAAATAAAATTAAAATTTAAAAATATGATTCAAGTTAATAATATAACTAACATACCAATAAAAGAAAATTATACAAGTTTGGAAATATTAACTTATTTAAAAGGATTAAATAATAATTCAAATAAAGATGTTGATATATTAAATTTAATTAATGAAAAATTAGAATTATTAACATGCTTTGAATTAAAAACTCTGGTAATTAATATAAACGAAAAAATATCAAATTATAAATTAACATACAAAAAACTGAAAATGAATAATAGGAATATGAATGAGCGAAAAAATGATATATTAGAATTTGCTAAATTTAATAAATCAGAAAAAAAAATGTTAATAGATTTATTTAATATAAATAAAGAAGATACTCAGAATTTAAAAACGAATCAAGATTTGTTAGTTTATACCAATGATATAGAGTTAAAATATGGAGAAATAAATTCATACATGTCAAATATTAAATCTACATTAGATAATGCTATTTATGGTCATGATAAAGCAAAAAAACAAATAGAAATAATAATAGGTCAATGGATAAATGGGAAACAAGATGGTTATTGTTTTGGTTTTGAGGGCCCAGCAGGAGTTGGAAAAACAACCTTAGCAAAAAGAGGGTTAGCTGATTGTTTAAAGGATGAGAATGGGGTGCCAAGACCATTTGCGATGATTCAAATGGGAGGTGATGCAAACGGATCAAGTCTTCATGGCCATAATTATACTTATGTAGGGTCAACGTGGGGGTCCATTGTTCAAATATTAATTGATAAAAAATGTATGAATCCAATAATATTTATAGATGAAATAGATAAAATATCAAAAACAGAACATGGAAAAGAAATAATAGGAATTCTAACACATTTATTAGACCCAGCTCAAAATGATTGTTTTCAAGATAAATATTTTTCTGGGATAGATTTAGATCTATCAAAAGCTTTATTTATCTTGTCATATAATGATGTTGAAGCTTTAGATAAAATAATGTTAGATAGAGTTCATCGTGTAAAGTTTAAAAGTTTAACATTAGATGAAAAATTAGTAATATCAAATACCCATATTCTACCTGATATATATGAAAAAATGGGATTACAAGGAATGTTATTTTTTTCAAATGAAGTCTTGAAATTTATTATAGATGAATATACATTAGAACCAGGTGTTAGAAAATTAAAAGAAATTTTATTTGAAATAGTAGGCGAAATAAATTTAGATATTTTAAAAAATTTTGATACCAAATATGAAATCCCAATAAATATAAGAATAGAAGATATAAAAACTAAGTATTTTAAAGATAAACAAGAGATAAAACATAAAAAAATTCATAATGAAAACAAAGTTGGTATTATAAATGGGTTATGGGCAAATGCCCATGGAAAAGGAGGAGTTATTCCTATTCAAGCTAATTGGCGACCAAGTGAAAAATTCTTACAATTACACTTAACTGGAATGCAGGGTGATGTAATGAAGGAATCCATGAATGTAGCATTAACACTAGCATGGAATTTAACAAGTATTGAGAAACGAAAAGAATTATTAAATGAACAAAGCCTTATTTTAAATGGGGTACATATACATTGCCCTGAAGGGGCAACTCCTAAGGATGGTCCAAGTGCCGGAACCGCAATAACAACCACAATATATAGTCTGTTAAACAATAAAAAAATAAAATGGGAAATTGCAATTACTGGAGAAATTACATTAGATGGTAAAGTGACAGAAATAGGTGGTTTAGATCTTAAATTTATAGGAGGTATAAAGGCAGGAGTAAAAGAATTTTTGTATCCAAAAGAAAATCAGAAAGATTTTGATAGTTTTATGGAAAAATATAAAGATAAAGAACTAACAAATGGAATAATTTTTCATGCTGTTGAAACAATTGAGGATGTATTTGAATTAGTGTTTGAATAATTTTATTATATTATTTATAAATAGTTATAAAATTTTAATATAATAAAATATTATATGACAACTGGAAATGAATTACAAAATGCCGTTTTGGATTATACAATGAATATTTTTAATTCTTTATCATTTTATTCACCGATGATAATTTGTGTAAGCATTTTACTTTTTTCAATGTTTACAGCTACAATACAAAAAGCATTAGTTTTTTTCGTATGGATATTTATAATTACTTTTTTGAGGATAATTGTTTTAAAAGGATTTTCATCTGGCAATAGTGAAGATAATAATAATATTCCAGAAATTTGTCTAACGGGAATAACACAAATATTTATTCCAAAAGATGTTACTTATAGCACATATATACTAACATTTGCCATGATGTATTTTTTAACTCCTATGATTATGATTTCAAAACAAAATAAGATTAATGCATTAAATTACGGAGTTTTAGCATTCTTTATAGCATATATATCCTTAGATTTATTTATTAAAAATTCTTATTCTTGTATACCCGGAATATTTTCAAAAATTGCTATTGGAAATATATTAAGTGGTTTATTTTTAGGAGGAATAGTATCTGGAATAATAATGTACGGGACAAACTTAAAGAGTTATTTATATATAAATGAATTAAATTCAAACAAAGAAGTATGTTCAATGCCGTCTAAACAACAATTTAAGTGTTCAGTTTATAAAGATGGTACATTACTTACTAACATATAATTTTCATAATTATAAATTTAATAAATAATTTATAAATCAAAATGAACTAAATTAGACATTAACCACTTTCTCAATGAAGTTAACATAATATTTCTATGAAAGGATTCATTAATTAAATTCATATTTCCCCGAGTATTAAAATTACTTGAAAATATATTATATGTTTCAATTAAGTTTCTTGAATCATAAATTTTCAAACTTTCATATCTAAATTGCGGAATTTTTCTTCTTTTATTAACTAAATTATGAAAAACAAATAATAAATTTATAAGATCAGTTTTTGATTTTATATTCGTTATTTTTACTTTTGACCAAAACAATTTGGCATGTTGTGCACATTCAGGACAAGGTAAGTTATTACATATTTGAATCATGGCATTAATTAAATTTGGTCCAATCGTTGGAAAACTGCTTTCTTTTATTTTTGATGCTAAAGTATGCATAAATACCCAGGTGCTGGGCCCCCAATAACTCGGAGACATAATATAACTAAATAAACAAAATAAATTTAAAGATATTCTGTAAAATAAAATCAAATAAATCAATGACAAAATATATTATTGAAGGAAATATAAATTTTCAAGAAGAATTACTTAAAAGTCTTAATTATGAAAGTGAAAATGAAGATGAATTATGTCAAATTACAGGATTACCGTTACAAGAATATCATGTAATTTTAGAATGTAAACATCATTTTAACTATAAAGCATTATATAATGAAATTTATAAACAAAAATACGAATTTAAAACCTATGATCCTCATTCTCTTCATAAAAAGAACTTACAAAAATTTCGTGAGGCAAAACTGGATTATTTCATTAAATGTCCCTATTGTAGAAATATTCAATTTACAGTGTTACCTTTTTATAAAGAATTAGGTTTAAAAGAAGTATATGGTATTAATAGTTTAGATAAAACTTTACCAAATACAATTTTAATTCCAAATTCCAATCTAACTAATAATTACTCTAACAAATCCAAATTAAATATTTATAATGATCCAAATTTTTCATTTAATTTATGGGGATTGACATTTAAACTTGGCGAATGTTGCGAAAAAATTAATAATTTTGGAGATTTTTGTCCACAAAAATTTGTTTCTTCTATACCAAATACCCAAATTTTTTATTGTAAATACCATTATAAAGGAGGACTTAAGAGTTATAAATTATCTGAGAAAAAGAATAAGATGATGGAGATTAAAATAGCCGCCAATAAAGAAAAAGAAAATAAACTTAATGAAAAAAAGAAATTATTATATGAAATGAATATTGAAAGAGAAGCAAATGGTTTACCACTATTAAAACGTTTACCTACATTGAATAAAAAGACTGAAAATATAGTAGGAGAGCAAAATAATCAAATACCAATCTATATACCTGACGAAACACAGATGTGTACAGCTATATTAAAATATGGATCTAAAAAAGGTATGCAATGTGGATGTAAAAAGATAGAAACAAATGGCCTATGCAAACGTCATTTACCAATGAATCAAAATGATAAAATATAAATTATTTGTAAATGAAAATATATTAAAAATAATTTATTAATATAAAATAATGGATATTTTAGATCAAGAAAACAAAGAAATTCAAGAAAAAATACAAAAGCCTAAACAAAAGGTAAGCACAAAAGATGAATTAATTTTAAACATAAAAGAATGGATAAAAATGGATAATGAATTAACAAAATTAAAAGCAGAAATTAGAGAAAAAAGTAATAAAAAAAAAGAATTAACAGAATCTTTGGTTAATATAATGAAAAGTAACTCAATAGACTGTTTTGATATAAATGGGGGAGCTTTAGTTTATAAACAGAAAAAAACTCGTAGAACTATATCAGGAAAGTTTTTGTTATCACAATTAGAAGAATATTATAAAGAAGAACCAGAAATAGCAAAAGAAATTTTAAAGAAAGTTTTAGATAATAGGGTTGAAGTTATAAAAGATGAAATAAAAAGAAAAATAGACAAATAGAATTAGGTTAAAATAATTTAAACAAAATATATCTATATTATTAATGGAATATAAATATATACTAGAAGAAAAAGCAAATAAAAATCTGACATTTAATGATTTATTAAATAATAAAGGATTTTGTATTTTAAATTTACTTTGTTACCATGTAGAAAATCAACATAAATATCCTTTTTTACAATTCATGATGGAAAAAATTCCTTTTTGTAATAATATTGTTAAAGAACAATTAATCTTACCATATATTATTATTCAGGATTCCTCAATAAATATTAGTGAATTAGTATTAGAAAAAGTAAAACATAGTTTAGATTTACTTGGATGCGAAAGTAATAGAATTACAGACGATATGTTCAAAGGAATATTATATATAGAAAATTGTAACACTCCCTTTGTACTGGTTAATATATCAGGAATAGATATTTATGGTTTAAATTTTATGAGAAAAACAAGAGTTTGGTTTGCATTACCAAGCGAAATTATAAATTTAGGTTCTATTTGTAATATTCCAATTGACAAAGAAATAAATAATTTATTTACGGATTTTCCATCAATAGGTTTATTAAGTGACCCCAAAACAGAGACAACTTATTCATTACCAGATGCGGTTTATACAGGAAGCGAATTAAAGGAATCAGAATTTCAGTCTATATTTGGTATTTCAAAGAAAAAAATATACGAATCATGTGGAGATTATTACTACTTTTACAGAACATTTGGGGATGCAGTAAAAGATGGTGGATGGTTAAATAATAATAATAATAAATCAGGAAAAATAGGAAATAGAATAATAGTTGATAATGATAGTAATAAATATTTTATAGGTTGTATAAATAGATATGCATTATTTGTGGAAGGAAAAATATATACAGAATCCACGTGTGAATTTATACTAACAGATAATCTAATTGAGAGTTTATATCCAGAACCTTGTATTATAATTAGTTATTCTGGAAAACATAATACAAAACCCGATTTGTTAGTTAAAAATTTGGAAAGTTTCGTCTGTATTTCTTATCATAAATTGGATAAAAATTTATTAGATGAATATTTTGAAGAATCAAATAAAAACCAATATATGATTGCATAAAATTGAATAATAAAACTAAATATTATATAATAATTTCTTTAATAATTATATAATGTCTTCAAGCTCTATAATAACTACATTAGGTATATTTATAATATTAGTTTATGGTTTAACAAGAATTTTAGAATTTTATGGGATAGGTATTAATGTTTATGGGTCTTATATAGCTTTTTATTTTTTCCTGATTATTTCATCATTTATTTTACCAACTGGATATAAAAAACTTAATTTATAGATCTAAATTATCTAAACAATAGATGATTTGTTCAATTCCAAAGACCCGCTATTAAAATTTAATAAAGAAGAAGTATGCTTATATTGTTCCAGAGTTTTATTTTGTTTAATTTGACCTAAGTATTTACATAAAATATTATTATCTATTTTTTCTTTTAGATTATCAAAAATTTCGCTATCTAAAGGTTCACGATTATTAATTTCAAAAAAAGTGTTTTTAAAGTTTAGAATAACTTCTAAATATTCTTTTTCTTTACTTAAAATTTGATTTATTTTTTTATTTTTATTTTCTTCAGATGACCAGCGATTTCTTGATAATTCGGTGGATTCTAATGTATCACAAATTTCCGGAGTAATTATTTTAGGTAAAAGTGTATTTCCATCATATTTCTTAAATTCATATTTAAAACTTTTTATAATCTTATCAGGAATATTTGGACTGGTTTCCATTAGTCTATCAAATTCTTCTTTACAAATTTTAAGCATTTGAGTTACATTCATTCGTTCATCAGGATGTTTTGTAAGTTCAATTTTTATGTTTCTATAAAATTTATCCCAAGAAATACTTGAAACTCTATGGGATTCATTAAGCTGTGTAATTTTTAAAAATTGTTGAATAGTTGTAATTATTCCAGCTAAAATATTAAATCCTCCAACAACCATAACAAAAAAACTTTGATATTGTAAAGGAACTCTTTCTTGAGCAAAATTAGCAGTGCCTGTAAGAGTTGAAATAATAATTACAGGTATAGTATACCAAGCATTTAAATAACTATACATAGCATTTGATTTTGAGTGTAACCATCTATAACACATAGCTTTGTCAGCCCATTCAATAAGAATTTGTTCATGTTCAATTGTCCAATCTACATTCATATTATTTGTTAATGGAAGATTACTTTCTTCATTATTCATAATAAATATGAATAAAAATTTTTTGTAATAAATTTTTATTCAAATATATATAAATGGAATTAAACTTGGAACAGTTAAAAAAAAATTTTATGGTAATTAAAGATAAGAGGGAAAAAGTAACGAGTATATTTACAACTCTGGAGAGTCATTTATTAAATTTAAAAAAAATGTATTCGGAATTTGTAGAAAATAATAAACAAAATTTGTTTGTTTTTGGATTAGATTCTTTTCAATTTCAAAGTAAATTAATTGATATAGAGTTTGAAGATATGAAACGTTTATTTTTAGCTATAAATAATAGAATGTATTGTGAATATTATAAATTATATAAAATAATTTCAGAGTATGTGAAAGATAATATTTGTGATAAAACTACGCATGATCTTTTAAAAATAAATAATATTTTTCCTGTGTATAAAGATTTAGAACCATATAAACAATATAAATTTGAAATGATCCAAGAAATTCATGAAAATATAATATTATTATTATATGGAATAAATGAATTTATAATTAATAAAGAAAATGAACTTCAAATTCATAAAAAGAAACAAGAAATAGGTCTAAATATTAATAATTTTGTAACAACATTCAATTATAATATAAATATGGTAAAAGAAAAAGGTTTGTTGTTTATTTCATATATTGAATTTTTTCATAATTTACATACCAAATATTTACAAAGATTTACAATGAAAATGAATTTAATGTTTAATCAAGTAACTCATGACATACGTTTTGAAGATGGTCCAATAATTTCTGAATCAAAAAAACAAGAATTGATAAAAAACTTTGAGATAGATAATATTGATAAATCACTTATAAAACAAATAAGAAAATCATTCGATGATAATGATTCAAATATTTCTGAAGTATCCCAAAAATCAAATTATTTAAATGATAATATCAATGATGATTTATCATTCTTTCAAAATAATTGTAAAACATCTTCTATTAATAACGGAATTAAATTAAATAAAAATAAAAAAGAAGAATCAAATCCAATACTTTCAAATAATAGTGATAAATATAAAAAAATATTTAAAAATAATGTAAAAAGATTAATGTCAGGTATGTCATTTTTTAAAAAGAAACAAGATAATTTTAATTTATCTACAATTTCAAATGAAAGCAGTTTTAATGACTTAAATATTTCAGAACCAATAAACGATAATAATAATAATAATATTATTTTAAACATAAATGAAGATGTAGTGGAAGATGAAACAATTGATAAAGCAGAAGTAGAAGAGGAAAATTTTATTGAAATTATAAAATCATGTAATTTACAAACAGAAAGTTTAATAAATGAAAATAAAAAAGAGGTTAAAGTAATAAATTTATTTGATATATACAATTTACAAGACCAGGAGAATATTATAAATAAGATTATAAAGTTTCAAACTAACAATATTCCAGAAATAGATATAAAAACGGAATTAAAAGAAATAATTGGTTCGATTATATTTGATATTGAAAATAATAATAAAATAAATAAAGAAATAAATACATTTATTGTAGAAGATAAAATTGTAGAAGATAAAATTGTAGAAGATAAAATTGTAGAAGATAAAATTGTAGAAGATAAAATTGTAGAAGATAAAATTGCAGAAGATATAATTTTAGATGATAAAAGTGAAGAGGATAAAATTTCAGAAGATAAAATTTTAGAAGATAAAATTTCAGAGGATAAAATTCCAGAAGATAAAAATAGAGAAAATAAAATTATAGAAGAAGAATTAACAGAAAATGTAAATAAAAAGAAAAGAATATACAAACCAAGAAAAAATAATAAAAATTCAAAAGTATTATAAAAATAAATATTTATAAACAACTTAAAGACTCTTTAAGTTCTTTTTTTATAATATATAAAAAATTGAACTAAAGATAAATATATAATATAAACTATATAAAGAACACTATGGAACGTCGTATTAATAAAAAGATTGAAAATTATTTGGCTGAATTTAAAGAAAATATTAAAGAAAAAGCCATTGAATTAGGTGCTAAAGATACCAGTTTTCACCAATTAATTCAATATATTTATGATTATGACAGACTTAATTTGGTCAAAGAAGACTTTATGAAGAGAAAGAGAGTTAAAAATGTCGTTCATTTATCAGACCGTTGTTGTGCTAAAAGAGCTAATGGAGAACAATGTACCCGACGAAGAAAAGATGACACAACAGAATTCTGTGGAACTCATCTTAAAGGAACCCCACATGGTATTTGTGATGCGGATGGAGAAAATAAGCCCCAAGGACAAAAAATAGAGGTATGGGCACAAGATATTCAGGGCATTATTTATTATATTGATAAAGCATCTAATGTTTATCAAGTTGAGGATATTATTCAAGGTAAAATTAATCCCAAAATTATTGCAAAATATGTTAAAGTAGGAGATACCTATATCATTCCTGAATTTAATATGTAATAGTTCTTGTAAATTATTTAATTCTCATTTAACCCTATATTCAGTCAATTGAGAATTACAACATTTTGGTATTATATATAAAACTGAGTTTACGTTCCAAATAAAAAAAAAATAAATAATTAAATTTACATTTTACAAATCTACTAAACTAACAAATTCTTTATTAAAACATTTAATATTATTTTTTTATACTTCTTTCATTTCTTCGTATTTATTTTCAACATAATAAAGAATACAATTCACGTCATTTAATTCTTCTTGTAGTTTTTCAATTTGTATATGTTTACTAACAATGTCTTCTTCCTTATAAGCTAAACGAGAACGTAGATATTCATTTTCTTTTCTCATATTTTCTATTTCTTTGTAGAGTTTTTCTTCTGCCCATCTGGAATCTCTATCTTTTTCTTCAAGTTGAGAACGAAGTTCCATATTAACAATTTGATGATGAGTTTCTTGCTGTTCTAAATCCATAATTAAACGCTCAAACTGTTCTTTATTTTTCTGAATATAATAAATTTGTGCTGACATAGACTTTACAAGTTCTTCTAATTTAAAGATTTTTTCTTTATCAGGTAATGAAGGTTCAACTAAAATAGGTTCCTCACATTCCTTTAGTTTTTGTCTATGGACATTAATAATCCAATAATGATTAGAATCAAAATAAAATTTAGTAGTGCCATCAGCTGAACAAGACATTTCAATGAAAAGTCTTTGCACCAACTTATTCATATTCCATCTTTCAAAAATAACAATTACTCCATTATAACTTTTACCAAATTCATTATGTTTTTTTATTAGTTTTATATCCTTAACCTTTCCAATATTATTTGATTCAAAGGCATTAATAATAAAATCCTTGGTTTGATTTTCTTCAGCTCTTTTAATAAAAAGAGCAACATTATTAAACGAATTGGTATTCATTTCAAAAAGTATTGATGGAATTTTATAAATCAAATTTATGTAAGAAAAAGTATTTCAATTTTATTTTTTTAGAGCATAATAAAAAAATAGTTCAGTTAAAAGGTGTAATTCCCAGGAACATTCTTTTATTACAAGGAATATTCTTTTATTCCAAGGAATATTCTTTCATTCTCAGGAATATTCTTTCATTCTCAGGAACATTCTTTTATTCTCAGGAACATTCTTGCATTTCCAGGAATTTTCTTTCATTCTCAGGAACATTCTTTCAATTTTCTATTATAAGCAGTTGGGGCGTGCGGGGTGTCCCCGCAATAAAATAATTAGTAATAAAAAAAAAATATGTGTATAAAAAAAAATTGAAATGTAATAAGAAAGAGAGAGTAAAGGTACTAAAGTTAAAAGTTAAAAGTTAAAAGAAATGTCGTTGTCTTTG
>Ga0114958_10000139_pt1 | contig 59672 bp, 72 predicted proteins | sample C_130208_EF_Meta_FD_89577 | JGI IMG/M metagenome (GOLD analysis project Ga0114958, IMG submission 89577) | Freshwater microbial communities from Lake Croche, Canada to study carbon cycling - C_130208_EF_MetaG | ecosystem: Environmental > Aquatic > Freshwater > Lake | place: Lake Croche, Canada... | reverse complement strand
TATTTTTATTATAATTACTAAAATCATTTGTAATCATTTTTCCAGAATGTTCTTTAGTAAAATGCGTTATATTAGGTTGAACTAATATTAAATATATATACACACCAATACCAATTAATAATATTATTAATAATAATCTATTCATATTTATTATTAATAATATATTTATATTAATTAAACGTTTTATATATTATCAATATTAATATTTTCATTTTCATCTATATTCTCTTTATTCTCTCTGCTATCACGTATTGCTAATTCATTTTTTAATTTATTTTCTTCTCTTAATTCATCATCTTCTTCATCTTCATTTTTTTCTTGAATAAATAAATCATCAACAATAGTATCGCATGGTATATGATTATCTCTTTTTAATATATTAATTTCTTCTGCATTATATAAAAGTAAAACATCTCCAACTTGAGTTGCACCAAATTCTCGTATAGAACATAATACAATATCTGATTTATTAATTCTAGGTAATCTTTTTCTTAATCTACATCTAATTTCAGTTGAAGTACCAATCTTTCTAACCATAACCATATTTCCACCTAAAAATAAAGTAACTTGTCCATAAAATTCATTTTCATCTTCAATTAAAGTAATTTTACGAGTAACTTTAAGTACATTGTTTTTTTGTTTTTTATGTCTGCTACCACCTGTAGTATTTTTTACCATTTTTATTTAATATACATATATATTTATATATTATTTATTTGTGACCCAAGGATTAATACAGATAGGGCATTTTAGTGAATTATTATTATGGTATAATTTTAAACAATGATCATGAAAACTATGTTTGCATCCATTATTACAATTAGTAATAGATAGACATTCCATTTGATTCATATTAATACTACATTTACTACAATTAGATCCAATTGGGTTATTACAAATCTGACAATCTTCATTAATAGTATTCCATTGTAGAGAGGAAACAAGGCTAATATCTAGGATTTCCATTGTGATTATTGAAATTATTTATTTATAAACACATATAAATATAGTAATATAATTTCAATTATTATGGGTTCTAAATTACCGTTTGTTGAAAAATATCGCCCAATAAATTTAGATAATATAGTAGAGCAAAATGATGTTATTATGGCTATTAAGGGAATTTTAGAAAAAAAAGAAATGTTAAATTTATTGTTCTATGGACCACCTGGTGTTGGTAAAACAACTATTGCCTTAAGCTTAGCTAAACATTTATATGGTGCTAAATATTCTGATTATACCTTAGAACTGAATGCATCAGATGAACGGGGTATTAAAATGGTAAGAGAAAGAATTAAAACTTTTGCAAAATTATTATGCGATTCATCTGAATTTCCATTCAAATTAATTATATTAGACGAAGCAGATGCACTCACTAATGATTCTCAATATGCATTACGTCGTATTATAGATGATTTTAGTCATTCAACAAGATTTATAATTATTTGTAATTATTTGAATAAATTAATTAATCCTATTATATCAAGATTTAGGGCATTTCAATTCAAGCAAATATCGCTAGAATCAGCAAATAAGATTTTACATAAGATTATTAAAAAAGAAAAATTAGTTGTAACAGAAGAACAAATTAAAAATATTTATGAAATTACCAATGGTGATTTACGTAAGATGATTACACAACTACAATATAACACGATTCCTAATGATATATTTTTACCAATATTATTAGAAAATTACAAAAAGCCTGAGATTGTGTTAGCAAAATTAATTAAAGAAAACATTCAACCAGAGTATTTATTATTAGAAGTATTTAAATATGCTATTAAAAATGATCATCATAAATTACTAGAACAATTATCAATAATAGATGCTAATATACAATATGGGGGACAACCTCTAGTACAAATTATGACGTTATTACAATTTTTTTAACTATTTATTTTTTATTAAAATTTTTTAATTCCTTTGCTTTATAAAAATCAGTAACATGCATATGTGGATCATTTTCTAATTCAGAATATGACCATTCTTCTATTTCTCTTTTACTATTTGAAAAGAATACACTTTCAATCGTATATCCTTTTAAATTTGCTAATTTTTGCATATTTTCAACACAATGCTTACATGGTTTAGACATACTAATTAATCCAGTATTACTAACTTTAATTACAACTATACTAATTTTTAATAATTTTTTATTTCTTGGTCTGGTTTTTAATTTATTAAGTGCAAAATGTTCAGCATGAATAGTAGCACCATTATTCATATTAGTAATTCCACGGTAACAATTATATCCATAAGTAATGACATTGTGGACACGCTTTTTTTGAATCTTTGATCACGGCCGACGCATGTGTGTAAGGCTCAGACGGATGCTTGATATTCAGTCGCTTATGTATTAAATTACTTACGATCGAATTCATTTTATTGATTAATTAAAAATTGATATATTTATTTCTTTATTCAATTTTATTTAATAATTAAGCAACTATTAAAGTATGTACATAATATATGTTGATAGGAGATAAAGTTGAAAAAGAATATATTTGCTTTTACAATGAAATACCATCTAACAAAAAACCTACTTCAACAAAATATGCAAATTTCAACATTACCCAAGATATGCAAGAACATGTACATCAACAATGTATTAAATTTGATCAATATACAAATGCTACAAATATCTGCAAATATAAGAAAAAATCAAGAAAATCAAGAAAAAATAGAAATATTAATAAACAATAATAAAATTATTTTTACAAGAATAGATGATTTAGATAGTAATAAACCATGTAGCAAATGTAAAAGACAATCAGTATATATTGATACAGAATCAAAATATTATTGTTGGTTTCACAGAAGTGAATTAGAAAATTGATTTATAATTAACTTAAAACAATATTATGATACATAATAAGAATGTCAGCATTTATTAGATATAACCCAGAATTTGTATTGTCTTTACGACCTGGTAAAGATGAAGTAATTTCTGAAAAATTATCAACTCATTTTGATTGGATAAATGAATTATTTTTACAATCAACACAATATCAAGAAAATAGGAAGAAGATTAATTATAATCAGATAAATTCACAAAAATGGAGAACAATCAATAACAATATTGTAAATTCTATTTTATTGCTATTAAATAATATTGATTCTACATTATACACAGAGACAGAGAGAAAAATATGTGGAATGGATATTAAAGATATTAATAATATGAGAAAAATTATTGAGATTATACATGAAAAATCATGTGAATCATACAATTCTTTAGGAGTATTACATTTATATATGAATTTATTAACAAAGATAATAGAGGGAGGAAAGTGGTATTATAAAATTGGGGATAAGATAACAGATTATATTTGTCCAAGAATTGTAGCGGTGAGTATTGCACAAAAAAATTATTTAGAAATGATGGATACATTTTTATCTATTATTGAAAATTACAATAAAACGTTGGATGAGGTTTCATATTTTAAAGTTAAAAATCAGAAGTTTATTGGAAATATGTTATATATTGGAAAATTATATAACAGTAAAATAATTTCTCATGAGATTATTACTAATATATCTAATGATATTATAGCTAAAGTGAATAAAGATGTAGTTAATAGTGATTTAGTTGAATATTTAATAAGTTTATTGCAAGTAATTGATAATTATCCATTAATTGAGAATGTGATAAAGCAGTTAGATGAAATTAAAGATAAATTACCGTCGAGAATTAAATTTTTAGTAATGAATTATATTGATAGTATTAATAAAGAAAAGTTAAAGGAAATAGAGAAAAAGGAAATTACGGCTAAATTTATTAAAACAAAGGATACGTATAATAATTTGATAATGGAGTATATTATTAATAGTTCTGAAGAGGATTTTATGAATTCATTAAAAGAGGATGTAGAGGGTGAATTAGTGCAATCTATTCTAATGAAATATAATCCAAAATGTGAGGATAAATTATTAAAATTAGTAGAGATATTAGTTACAAAGAAGAAATTAACGAAAGACGATATAGTTAAAAAGATTAGCGAGTATAAAGATAATGGTGTGGTAGATGATATAGCGGAAGAGTGTCCAATTATATTAAAATTTATTGATAAAATTATGATTTAATTTATAATATATATTTATGAAGAAGAATATTAATAAATCGTTATATAGTGATAACCATCCAAAAACATCAACCAAAGGTACAGGATTCAAAGATAAGCAAAAGGCGTTAGATACTTTGGAGATAATAAAAAATAGAGATTTAACATATCAAAAACAAGTAGTTACAACGATGTATAATCGTGCTAAATATCATCCACATCAAACTCCAGACATGAAAGAAGCGATGAAAGTGTATGCGAAATGGTTAAAAGAGAATAGTTGAAATTTATTTCTTTTATATAAGATTAAAAATATAAAAGAAAATAACAGATAGGATGGAAAACAAGCCATGGGTGGAGAAGCATCGACCAACCAAATTAAGTGAAATTGTTCAAGATGATTATATAATCAAGAAATTAAATAATATGATCAAGGATAAATTTGTACCGCATATGTTAGTAGATGGTCATGCAGGTGTAGGAAAAACCAGTGCAATAAAAGCGTATGTAAAGGAGGTATATAAATCAAATTATGATTTGTGTGTATTAGAATTAAATGCTTCGGATGACAGGGGGTTAGATATTGTGCATGAAAAAATTATTCCATTTTGCAAAGGTATTGCATTAACAAGTACTGGTGAGAAACTAAGCAAAGTTATTATTTTTGATGAGGCGGATAATTTAACAAAAAAAGCGCAAGAAATTATCAGTAATTTGATAAAAGAATATTCTTTGATGACAAAGTTTATTTTTATATGTAATAATAGATCAGAAATTGATGAGAAAATTCAATCAAGATGTGTCCCTATATACTTCCCCAGTATTGGCAAAAAGATAACAGAATGTTTAAAAACTATTTTAGTTAAAGAAGATATTAAATTACCGGATAAGAAGGTAGATGAAATTGTTAAATATTCAAATGGTGATATTAGGTTAGCGATTAATTTGTTACAAATAGCTACAATATCAGATTATCCGTTAAATTCGGTTTCGTTATATACATTTAATGAATATTTGAATAAGATAGTTAGTAATTTATTCAAGATGACATTTAAAGAAATTTATACTGAATACAATAATATTAAAGAGTTAGGATTTGATGGATATGATATTATCCAATTTTTAATAAAAAAGATAATTAATTGGGATTCTGCAAGTATAAGCAATGAAGTGAGGTTTAAAGCATTAGATTATTTATATAAATCATTTATTATTATATCTGATGAAGTGGAATCTGAATTACAGATAATTTCATGTTTAATTAATTTAAGTAAAAATTAAAGATACTCTATAATATGGGAATAATATGGAGTATTTTACCGTCAATACAAAAAAATACAATGTGTTGCGTAGATGTAAGAACTAGAAAAGCCTGTTGGGAACGAGAATTATCAGTTAATGAACGATATAAAGGACCTTATAGACATATAGCACCAATACCTAAAATAATAGTAAAAGATAATACACCAGCTAATGAGATGGAATTTAATGCAGTAGTCGATGTATATGCACCAGTTGATACAGATCGAATGTTAGCAGAGGTGCATTTTCAAAATATGATAGAACATAATTTAAAATAATTTATTATACAGTATTATAATACGTACCAAATAATTTATCCCATATTGAAAATCTTTTAGAAAAATTATAATTAGCATGTGTATGATGTTTATTATGATCTCTAGTATATAATTCTATTTTAAAGAATTGAGGTAACCATTTAAATTGAGGAAATGAACCAGATTTGTTATCTATACCGCTGTGACCACAAAATTCAACAAAAGATTTATAGCAAATAATTAAACTATAAAAATATTTTGTTGATGGTAGGATATATCCAGCTAATAATAATGGTAATGTATTAGTTAAAATATAATCAGATATTGTATGTTTATAACTAGTATCTATATTAATTAAATAATCTCGGTGATGTTTTTTATGAACTATATTGTATAAAAAAGGAATTGAATGTATTATTCTATGTGTTGAATAATGACCAAAATCAAATATTAATTCAAAAATAAATGAACGTGGTATAAAATAAATGAGATCTTGAGTAATTGATAGATTTGTATTAGAATAATAATTTGTTAATAAATATAAGCTAAGAGTTTCAACTGAAGCAGTCTTAACAAAATCAACAATATTAAATTTTTGAGTTCTCTCACCAGGAGTAATATAATTTTTATTTTTAGTTAATTTATTTAATATACATAATATTGTAAATAATCTAATTATTGATGATAAAAATATAGATAATATATTATAATTATAATAATCTAATATTACATGTTGAATTGAAGCAAAAGTAATTAAAGAACCATTAATAATAAAAAAAACTTTTATTGATTTTATTGATATCATATATTATATGAACATATTAAAAAAAAATAATTTAATTTCATTGGGAACAAATTGTAAAATAAAAATGTTTTTAAATTTACATATAGATCAACCGACACATTTATTTGATTGGATAGGATCCCCACAATGGGGTATTAATAATTTAATAAATGATAATTATGATTTATTTAATACAAGTGACTATTGTTCATTAAATATATATAATTCTATTGATCCGCTAACTATATTTTGTAATAAAAAATATTATTTTAAATTTATTCATGATTTAGATAATAATACAATAATAGATAAATATAATTTAGTATATAATAAACATGGTGATCTTATAAAAGTTAGTAAGTTTTTAGAGTTTAAAGAAAAATATCAAAGAAGAATTCAACGTTTTATAGAAATGTTAAATTCAAATAAATCAATCGTTTTTTTAAGACTAGAAGAATTAATGGCTAATAAAATAATTTATGATAATCATAAAGAATTTTATGCAAAACCAGAAATTTATTATATTAAAGAATTTATGAATATAATAAAGAATAAATATCCAAATGCAAATTTTAAATTAATATTTTTTTCTCAAACAAATCAAACAGAATTAATTGATAATTTATTGATTATTAATGATGATTTAAATGTACATGATAAAAATGAAAATGAAAAATTAGAAATGTTAATAAATAAAAATACAGATATAATTAATAAATTATTTCAAACCAGCTGATGATGAAGTTAATAATCTACCACCATCAACGGGAATAACTGTACCCGTCATAAATCCAGATTTGCTATTATTTGCCAAAAATAATACTAATTCAGAAATATCACTTGGCATACCAATTCTACCAATTGGATGATTATTAACTGATGTTTCATAATATTTTTTAGCTGCTTCAGGTGTCATACCAGCATTAGTATGAAAATTTGTTTCAATTACAGCAGGTGCAATGCATAATACTCGAATATTTCTAGGAGCAATTTCAAGTGCTAAAGATTTAGTTAGCATTTCAACACCAGCTTTTGCAACACAGTAAGGGCCTAAGCCATTAACTGGTCTAGAACCTAATACTGATGAAAATGTAATGATACAACTATTATTTTGCATGTATTTTAGTGCAGCTTGTGTTAAAAAATAAACACTTGTTAAATTTAACATCATCATTTCATTCCATTGTTCTAATGTAGTAGATGTAATTGTTTCACCTAATTTACCACCACCTGCATTATTAACTAAAAGATCAATACTACCAAATCGTGCAACAACAGAACTAATAATATTAGAATAAGTATCTGGATTTGTTAAATCGTTTTCAATGAAATGAATTAAATTTGGATTAACATCTTTAAACACTGTTTGTAATCTTTCCATACTTCTACTAGTTACTGCAACATTATAACCTTCCTTAATTAATGATAATACAATATCATAACCAATACCACCGCTACCTCCAGTAACTAACGCAACAATCATATTATATTTAATTAAATTTTATATGTTTAAATTAAATTATTAATATTTAAAATAATGTAATTCTAATATATGTCATTAGGTCAAGAGGCATATAATGCATCATTGTCTTATGGAAAATTTAATAGTTATAAAAATGTAGCTATATACACAGTAGTTGGAATTATATTAATTATCGTTTCAATATGTTTATTTATTACAAATCCGGCTATACCGGTAACTAATAATACTCCAACAACAACAGATACTAATTCACCATCACAACAAAATCCAACACCTACACCAATTCCGTGGTATGTAAAACTATTATTTCTGTTTATAGGATTAGGTTGTTGTGCTGCAGCATATTATTTTTATTCACTAGTAACAAATAAATCATTAGAATCTGTTGTGGCAACTCAAGGTGCATTAGAACTTGGTTCTGATGTAAGTACTGGAATAGGAAAAATATTTAAAAAAGGTGGTTATTATTATTTTACTTAAAATAACGATTTACTAAAATCAGTTTTAACTTCTTTTACTTTAGGTTTAACTTCTTTAATTTCTTCTGGATCAGGTTCTACACCATTAATAATATATCTACGATCTTTATACAATTTTGTTCTTTTCATACCAAGTCGTTTAAGACTTTCAATTTCATCGATAATATCAATAACCATTGGAGGATATTCATATTCATCGGCTTGTTTTCGTAAAATACGACCAACTGCTTGATTAACATCACCTTTGGGAGTAGTCATTATCAGGGTATCTAATTGTAAAATATCTAATCCTTCGCTAGCCATTTCAAATGTAGCAAAAATTAAACTTTTTTCAGATGCAAGTGAAAGTTCTTCTTTTTTCATACCACCAACATAAAATCCAATTTCTTCTTTTAGATAACTATTTTTATCAGTAATCATTGTAGATAATTGATTTAAATGTTCTCGACGACCACTTAAAATTAAGAATCTTCGTTCTGGTTCTGCTTCTATTAATTCTAATATTTCTTTAATGATTAATTCGTTACGTTCGTTGATAGAAACTAAATTATTTACAATAATAGGTAAGATAACTTGACCAGATTTATTTTTAATATTTTTAAATTTATAATGTTTAATATCAAAATTAATTATTTTAACCTGAACTTGATGTTTAGTCGCAGCAGTTTCATGATATAACATCGGACCTGCGAACCAATGAAATACTTTTTCCAATCCATCTTTTCTTTTAGGTGTAGCTGATAATCCAATTGTATAAACAGGTCTAATTTTTGTAAAAATTTTAGAGAATTCTTTAGATGATAAATGATGACATTCATCAAAAATAACAAGATCAAATTGATTCATAATTTCATCACCATAATCACGGCTTAAAATAGATTGAAGCATACCAATAACAACATCTTTACCTTCAATATCAATTATATTTTGTTGTAGAATACCGATTTTAGCATTAGAAAATAATTCAAATTTTTCTTTAGTTTGGTGAAGAAAGAAAGTTTTATGAACAATAAAAAGTGTTTTAACTTTTAATTCACATGCTAATTTAACGGCGATAATAGTTTTACCACGGCCGGTGGGAATACTAATTAGACCACCACCATTTTCTTTAATTTTTGGAATAACATCATCAATAATTTTTGTTTGATAATCACGTAATTCACCTTTGAATAAAAAAGAAGTAGGATTAGTGATTTTAATATTATTTATATATTTTTTTAATAAACTTGTGGCAAAAAATCTAGGGATAATTAATCCTTTATCAGTTTCTTGATACAATGGAAATGAAACAGGTCCGGATAAAGACAAATCAAATTCTGGATTAACAACTGGCGTTACAGTTAATTTAGTTTTAATTTTTAGTATATCATTATAAGTTTTAGGTAAAAAGAATCCTTTCCTAGATAGTATCATTTTAATATAAATATAGTTAAAAGTTTATAATAGTATTTATCAATTTTTTTTATAAAATAATAATATGCAATATATACAATATATAGATAATGGCATTGATTCAGTATTAAAATGGAATGCATTATATACAGTTTTAATAGTATTTATAATAACAATAATATCGGTACCAGAATTATATGATTTAATATATGTATATTTTGGTATTAAGCCATCATTTGATATGGGATCAAAATTATTATATGTTATAATATATTTATTATTAATTGTATATTTCACAAGTAAGGATTCAAGACTAGGAATATTAGGTACGTTATTATTTGTATCAATAATGCACAAGCATAAAATTAATGAAATAAATGCAAAATTAGTAGGATTAATGATAGAAAATATAGATCAAGAAGAAAGATTATCTAAATTAGAAAATACAAATAAATCTATTAATACACCGGGAGTAACAGATGTATTAAATATATTAAAAAATGAACAAGTTCAAGAAAAAATAAAAGTAATAGCAGGATTAAATAAATAATATTTTACTATACTATGAGTGATAAAATATATAATTCAAATTGTAAAACATTACCTACAATATTGCCTGCAGCAGATAGAATAATTGCTATTGGGGATGTACATGGTGATTTAAAATTAGTAATAGATTCGTTAGAGATAGCTAAAGTAATAAAAAGATCTGGTAACGATTATGAATGGATTGGCAAAGATACTGTAGTAGTACAAGTTGGAGATCAAAATGATAGTTGTAGATCGATAAATGGATCATGTGATCATGTAAGTCACGATAAAGCAGATGATATTAAAATATTTAAATTTTATACACATTTACATAAATTAGCTAAAAAAGAGGGAGGTGGAGTATATAGTTTAATAGGTAATCATGAAATAATGAATGTAAATGGTAATTTTACATATACATCTAATGCTAATATAGATTCATTTAAAAATTATATGGATCCATATACAGGAGAAAAATTCAATAATGCAGTTGATGCAAGAAAACATGCATTTAGTCGAGGTAATGAATATGCAAATATGTTAGGTTGTACAAGACAAAGTGTATTAATAATTGGTGATTTTTTATTTATTCACGCTGGTATGGAAGCAGAATTTTTACAAAATTATAGAGGTAGAGATAAATTATATGAGTTAAATGCATTAGTAAGAAATTGGATATTAAATAAATTATCACAAGTATCTGAAGAAGAAGAAAAAGTATTACATAATCAAAATTACAGCCCATTTTGGACAAGAATTTTAGGTTCATTACCACCACATTTACCATTTGATGATGCTAGATGTAAAGAGCATTTAGAACCAATATTAAATAGTTATAAAATAAAAGGTATTGTTATAGGACATACACCACAATTAGATGATGGTATAAATTCAACATGTGGTAATAAACTATTTAGAGTAGATGTAGCAGCATCTAAAGCATTTCATGATAGCGAAGAAGGTAGATTACAAAAAAGAGAACCGCAAATATTAGAAATTAAAAGATTACCAAATAATACATATAAATATAATGTAATATTTCAAAAGAGAGATTCATATGATGTAGTAGTGCCAGATGATAATACATCATTTGGGCAGTTAGAATCAAGATTACCAAATTAAATATAAATAATTTAATTATATATAATATGTATAAAAATTTTGGTATATATATAGTTACATTTATTTTAACTGTTATGTTTAGAAAAAAAGAAATATTGGTTACAATTATAAATTCTATAATATTATTATTAACAATACAAAATCATGATATATTACAATCACAAACAGCAATTATAGCAGGATCTGGGTTTGCATTATTAGAATATATATGTATTAAATATTTTGATATGTGGAAATATAATGTAACTAATTATATTATACCTACTTGGTTACCATTAATATGGATATTAACAACATTTTTTATATTAGATTTACATGAATTAATAAAAAAATAAATTAAACTTTTGCAGCGTATTTGTTTAAGTTATCAGCGAGTAATTTCATCGCTGTTTTCTTTACACCTTCCCAGTAAGGGGCACTTTGTTTATCCGATTCTTTCATAGGGTGAGATTTTTGTGCTTCAACAAAAGCCATTTGTACAATTTTGGCGGGTAAGCCAATAGGTTTCATGCCTTTGGACGCGGCTTCTTTCTTAACGTCTAAGTTAGCCCAGACGTATTTAATTAGAGCACCACGGACAGTGATTTGGGGGTTGGCGGCGCGGCGTGATTTCTTGCTGCCTTTTTTGCTGGCTTTCTTGCTAGATTTACGAGAAGCTTTTGATCTGCGACTGGCTTTCTTGCTAGATTTACGAGAAGCTTTGGATTTACGGCTAGATTTGCGAGAGACAGATCTGCGGCTAGATTTTTTGCTGGATTTTCTTGAAACTTTTGATTTACGTCTTTTACCTCCTTCTTGAATCATTATATATAATATAAAAATATAATATTTTTTGGACAAATTATATTTTTATTTTAGCTATTTAGTTAGAATACACCACTATATTATTTAAATTTTCAGGCATATCAGTAATTTCATCTTCTTTGTTGCGGATAAAGCCGTTTTGTTTTTCATCCCAATAATAAGTAATACCTGATTTACCTTGATTATTTTTTAAAGATTCAACAACGCATCCTTCAACAATTAAGTTATCTTTGAAATAATCAGGGCATTCAATGTGGTAATATATAATTGGTTTGCCAATATCAAATTGTTTAATTAATGGATTAGTTTTCTTGAGATATACAGGGAATTGCCATAAACCATTCTTATCTTGAATGGCGTGTAAGCCAGATATATGTAAATCAGATTCAGGGTAAGATTCACCTAATGAACCAGCTGGTACGCAGTAAGGTGCTGAATCTAAATCGGTTTTATTCATTTTGAAATGGAATAGTTTAAATGAAGTTAAGCGACCATCAGCAGTAACTAATTTATCTTCTTTTAATAGATGTCTAATTTCTTTGTAGCCATCTTGAGTTAAGATTTTAGTTGTTTCAGTGAAACAAGGGGCACCGCCACCTCCACCAACACCAAGACTAAATATAGCACCAGCTTTTTGTCCATTCCAGCGTTTGCTAGTACCTGTACCACCATAATAACTAATACCATAAATATTAGAATTATATAGGCAAATACCGAATGGCGATGAAGCATCTGGTGAAGCACCAAAAGAATATTCTACATTGAAGTTAGTACCATTTGTATTTATAGAAAATATATTACCAAATCGATTGTCTAGCTGTCCAGATGTACAAGAACCATATAAAACAGATCCATTTAATAATAATCTTGTATTAATATTAGAACCTTCTGAACCATCAGTATTAAGAGTTTTTAAAACAGTGTAAGTTGAACCTGATAAATCGTTAGTATCCATTGAATATACGGTAGAATCATAAGTACTACCAATTATAGCACCATATAATTTACTGTTATTAGAATTAAAAATAACTTGATAAAATACAGCTCCATAACTAGTTGGAAATGTTTTTATAGAAGTAAAAGTATTTGTTGTTATATTATATTTATATAATGTAGGTGTATTACTACCATTATAACTCAAACATGTACCATATACTACATAATTAGAACCTTCAAGATAACCATTTAATGAACCATTAGGTTGGGTATTTGTGGATGCACTAAAACTATATAGTACTGTTAAACTATTAGTTGATGGATTAAATGAAAAAATATAACCATTGAAATTATCACCACCTGTTGTAGATGTACCATATAATAAATTATTAAGATAGAATAGACCACCAGTTAAATTATCTAAAGTAAAATATAATAATTTATAATCAGAACCATCTGTATTTAAACTATAAATTTTATATCCACTACCACCAGTTAAAGGAGCACAAATACCATATAATTTTGATCCAATAAGTACAGGTGTATCTACCTCACTTACCATTATACCATCTTCTCTTGTACCACCTGGTGCATAAGGAACTGAACTAGCACCAAAATCATGTAATTTAGTAACAATATTTGTGCTTAGATTTGCTTTAAATAATACACCATAACCATAATTAGTAGCACCTGCATTACCATATGCACCACCATATGATGAATAACCATACATTACATTACCACTTAATGTGACATTGCCTTGGGGTTGTTGTCCCATTAAAGTAGAATCGGTTGGAAAGTTATAGATAATTGTATCCGGCATAATATAATTATTAAAAATATAATTTTTTTTGAGAAATTATATTTTTATTTTAAATTAGAGAATTTTTTAGTTAGAATACACCACTATATTATTTAAATTTTCATCCCAATAATAAGTGATTAAAATTGAAAAAAAATAGTATAAATATTAATTAATACTAATACTAAATAATATAATGGGAGTACCAAGATTTTTCTCATGGGTGAGTAATAATTACTCAGTTATTACTGACCCAATAACTAAACCAAAAGAATTTTATTTTGATTTGAATTGTTTATTACATCCAAAATGTTTTGAAGTTGCAGCTGAAATTATGAAAGAAGATCCAACTTATTTTGAAACAATGAATTCAATTAAAACAGATAAAATAGAAGCAAAAATGTTTGCCAGGATAATTGAATACATGGAAGAAATTTTAGAATACATTCAACCGCAAGATTTAATCTATATTGCGGTTGATGGTGTAGCACCTATGGCAAAAATGAAACATCAAAGATTGCGTAGGTTTAAAACTGTAAAAGAGCAGGAAATCAGAAATGCTATATTATCTAATCATAAAGTTCCGATTGTAACCAAATGGAATAATGCTGTTATTACACCAGGAACTAATTTTATGAAGAAATTAGCAATTAAATTATTAAAGTTTTCTAAGGAGTATAAACCAAAATATACTGAAAAAATTAAAATTATTCTATCGGCATCTAATACTCATGGTGAAGGAGAGCATAAAATTCATCAGTATCTAAAAGAAAATAATAATCATGAGGCAACTAAAATAGTGTATGGATTAGATGCAGATTTATTATTTTTAACTATGGCAACTAATTTACCAAAGTTATATGTATTTCGAGAGGCGCAAGAAATCGACAATAAATCAACCAAACGATTTTTGATGGTTGATATGGACGGATTAAAAAATGGTATATATGAAGATATACAAAGTAAGTGTGAGAAGAAATTAGATATTAATAAAGTAATTAATGATTATACGGTGCTGGGATTTTTATTAGGTAATGATTTTTTACCTAATATTCCATCATTAACTTTATCACCAATTCATCCAAAGGGTCAAATAGGCTTAGATACATTATTAGAAATGTATCCTGAATTTATGAATACCAATGATTATATACATGAAAGTGATATAGCATTTTTAAAATTTATTGAAATATTAGCAGGTAAAGAAGAAGAATATTTTAAAAAGTTATATGAAAAGGGGAGGTTGGTGTATAAGACGAATGAGACAGAGCCAGTAAAGATAGCAATGTTTGAATTAGATAATTTAACGTTAAGTGATATTAATAGTATTAATATAGGTAAAGATGAGCCAATAAAATACAAAAAAAGATATTATAATAATTTATTACATATTAAAACAAAAAAAGAGATTGACAATATTTGTAAAGAATATTTGGTAGGATTAGAATGGGTTAAAAAATATTATTTTGATACATGTCCAGATTGGTTATGGTTATATAAACATCATCATGTACCATTTGTAAGTGATATATATAATTATTTAAAAGAGAATAAAAAGCCGGAGATAGAGATAGTAGATAATAAATACAGTATAAAACCATTAGAGCAATTAATGATGGTTATACCACCAGAGATGGCTAATATTTTACCAGTGGAATGTCGAGTAATATTTAAGAGTGATAAATTAAAAGAGTATTTTAAGAGTGATTATGATTTTGATATATTTATGAAGGGTAAATTTTGGATGTGTCATCCAGATATATTAAATCCTGACTATGATAATTTTATGTCGGAGATTAGGAAAATTAAATTATCAGAAGATGCAGAATTATTAAATAAGAATTTTAAGCCAATTGTTTTATAATGAATATATTAGTTTAATTTAAAAAATATTTAATTAATATAATAGTAATGGATACTAAAAGGGTAGATAAACCAAAATTTGATCATATCCCTAATAGGATTGATTTTATACATAATTTATTAAAGGATAAGAAATTAGAACCATTAATAGATGTTAAAACAAAATCATCAGAAAATGTTCTAGTGGGAGGATCAACACAAGATAATCATAAAAAAGATATTAGAGAATTATTAAATAAAAAGGCATTTGATTTTAATCAAATTATAAATGAAATAGGTGGTAAATTACAATATGTAAAAAGTGGTACAACTGGGCATACATTTAAAGGTATATCGTATAACGATAGTGGAAAATCTATTAATTATGGTGTAAAAATTGTAGCATATTCTAAAAAAGATTCATATGGGGATGTGAATATTAGTAATAGGCCAGAGAATGCTGAATTAGTGATGTTAAAATTATTAAGTGAATTTGTATTAGGTGGTCAAACACCGCATATAGTATTACCAATAGGAAGTTTTAATACGAATATATCACCATTTATAAAGTTAGCGAAGAGTTATAAGGAATCAAAGAAATTTGAGCAATTTTTAGAAAAATATGTTAAAGGAGAATATCACGATGATGTTAGTGTATTAATTTCAGAGTGGGCAAATGGTGGTGATTTATTAGATTATTTAAAAAGTAATTATAAGACAATGAAATTAAAGGAGTGGAAGGTAATATTTTTTCAGATTATTAGTGTATTAGCGGTGATACATAAAAAATATCCTGCATTTAGGCATAATGATTTAAAGCCAAATAATATTTTAGTGCAGATGAGTGAAATAAAAAATAAGCAGTTAAGATTTAGGTATGTAATAAATGATCATGAATATTATATACCGGATATTGGTGTGCAAATTAAATTATGGGATTTTGATTTTGCGTGTATTCCAGGTGTAGTAGAAAATTCTAAAGTATCGGCAGAATGGACGGATAAAATTAATATTAAGCCGGAGCAGAATAAGTATTATGATGTTCATTATTTTTTTAATACATTAACACGAAAAGGATTTTTTCATGAATTTTGGACTTTAGATGAAGTACCTAAGGAAGTAAAAGAATTTGTGAGAAGAGTTGTACCAGAAAAATATGCAGAAGGTAAATATGTATCGGAGAGGGGTAGAATATTACATAATAAAGAATTTGTTACACCAGAAATATTATTAACACAGGATCCATTTTTTAATAAGATGAGGGCAAAAATAATATCTCCGGAATAACAAATTTATCTTGATATATAATATTATGAACTATACTAAAATATTAATAATTGTATTAGTATTAGGATTATTATATTTATTATTTTATCGGGAAAATTTTGATATTCAAGCAACATTTAATTTATTAACAAATGATGTATCTATAAAAGATAAGCACATGACTGTTCCAATTGACTATAAAGAAGTTGATGATAATGAAGTACCTAATAGAGTTGAATTTCAGAAGAGGGCAACATTAACAGATTTACAGAAATTAAAGGCGATAAATAATATTCTAGATAGAATTAAGGAAGTAAATGCTTATAGAGAATTTAATCCAGCGTTACAGCAAATAACTAAATTTGTACCAGATGAGAATAAACTATCATATATAAATCAATATATAGTAGATAAATTAAGTTATTATTCAGGTAAGCAATATGTATTTAATGTAATGAGTACAAATGGTGCAAATGGGTTACAAACAGACGATCAATATAGAATTCAATATAATTTAAATGGTAGTGTAAATAATTATACTTTTAGTATTAAAGTAATAGTAGTAATATCTAAGCCGGATATTAATAATAGTAATATGGATATATCCTTTAATGAATTAAGAGTTGATAATCCTGATGTATTTATAACGCCAAATAAAAGTGATAATTTAGATAATTATGCGACAATAAATTAATATTATAAAAAATATATAATATTAAAATATGAAAGATTCTGTATATAATGCAATTATATTGTATTTAATAATTGTGGTTGGATCTATATTAATAAAGCATCCGTTCTTCTTTAGTAATGGATATGAACTAAAAGAGAATAATTTAGTGGCTTTACCTAATTTTGTAATATTTGTGATATTAGGGGCTTTTGCTAGTTTGTATGTAGCTAGGCAATATAGTTAAAAATTGAAAAAATAAGTGTATATCAAGTATATTATAATTTGCATTATAATTTGTTAAAGATGTCCTCGATTGAGTTGAATTCTAACATTATTAAGGCTATTAAGCCAAATGAGCTCCCGCAGAAGCTGATTACCATTGCAGCCAAGCTGATGGTTGATGGTGTTGCAAATCGCAAGTTCTTTGTGTCATTCATCAAGGACTGCCGCGGCGAGACGAAGGTGCATATGAGCCTGGAGATTCTGGTCATCAACCTCCTCAAGTACCTCGAGGCCGAGGAAGCCAAGGGAGGCGCCACGCCGGAGCTTGCCACTGACGAGGCGCAAAAGAAGATGATGAAGAGCCAAATCATGAGCAGCATCCCGAAGATTGTAGGTGCGATCTACACCTACGCCACGGAGTCAATCATCGAGACGCAGACGATCAAGGACAAGGATGGCGCGGAGGAGACGCGCACCAAGACGATCCTTTCGCCTTTTGCCAAGCTGGGCTGGACGGTGAAGGAGATTTCGGCTGACTTTGGCAAGGTCATCATCACGCTGTTGCCGATGACTGACCGCGAGCAGATCTGCATGCCCGAGGAGACGAGCAAGCCGAGCTACAAGCCCAAGGAAGCTGCTTCCGGCGGTGGCGGCAGTGACCGCTACTGCAAGGGCTGGCAGGCCACCGGCAACTGCAAGTACGGCGAGGGCTGCTTCAACAAGGACGCGCACGTCTCCGGCAAGAGCAGTGACGGCTTCACGCCGGTCAAGCACCGCGGCTCGGAGAGCAATCCTAGCGTCAAGACGAGCTCCATTCCCGACAAGGGCAAGTCAGACTGCTACAACTACCTCAACCTGGACGAGGACGAGGGCGGATGCCAGTACGGTGACAAGTGCCACTTCCTCCACGACAAGGAGTGGGCCATGTCGCAGTCCAAGATCGCGCACAAGAAGGGCAAGCGGCTGTGCAACTTCTTCCGCAACCCCATCAAGTGCAAGTACGGCGAGTCGTGCTACTACTACCACCCGACCGCAATCTCGCTAAAGTCTCTCAAGGACGACAAGGCCGTCGAGGAGGTCGCCGAGGAGGTCGCCGAGGAGGTCGCCGAGGAGGTCGCCGAGGAGACCGACGAGGAGAGCGACAAGGAGGCCGACGAGGAGGCCGACGAGAAGCCCAAGGTGCATGCTGGCGCTGGTGCCGCGCCCAAGGTGCATGCTGGCGCTGGTGCCGCGCCCAAGGACGTGCGGGAGACGTACGCGACCAAGACCAAGTTCTCCGGTGCGGCGGCGTTCAATGTGGGCAAGGCGGGCAAGGCGGGCAAGGCGGGCAAGGCGGGCAAGGCGGGCAAGGTGGGCAAGGAGTTCAAGTGAGGTCATTAGGGCCAATGCATGTTAATGTTTTATTTATAAGGAGTATTAGATTCCAACAAAATTATTTTAAGTTTCTTTTATACACAATATCTGGATTATATAATTTATCAGATACTTCGTATAATTCGCTATAACAATTTAATAACTTGGCCATATAATTTTCTATATTTTCATATGTGTAATAAGTCATGGCTAATTCTTTACCTTTTTTTCCTATCATTTCACAGTTTGATGTATTTATTTTATTCATAATTTTATCATGAATAATATCAGCAGAGTCATTATTATTAAATTTAACTTTAAGATAATGGATATTTTCAATAAAATCATTATCATAGTATAATTTATAGTCTCTATTAGGATTTTCATTTTCTAATATAATAACACAACTACCTGTTAAAAATAAATAAGGTACCCTTCCTGAATAACCTAATCCTTCCATATCTAAAAGATACTTGTATTTACAATGATCTACTAACTTGACAAATTTACCACCATGCTCTAGTAAATTATAATCATACATATTATGTGTAGCATATTTGTTTAAAGTTAATCTAATAGGTGAAAAGTTACTACCAGCCCAAAATATTTTATTTAATTTATTATTCCATGTTATATCATTATTTATTAATTCTTTTTTAGTATCCATAAAGCTTGATGATTTGGCATCACTCCATTTATAAAATGAAAAATTTGGAATAGTATTAACATTACATTCAGTTGTTTTACTAAAATGTAAAAAATATGGATTATTAATAGGATAATCTTGCACATTAACAAGTATTTCTAAATCATTTACTTTATGATGTTTTAACGTATTTTGTATCATTTCAGTAACACTATCTAATCTTTCATCCCATCCACCTGCCATAAATTTACTATATTTAATAGGGACACATGTAGCAATATTATTTTTTATAGATACATGTAATAATACAATATTTGTTACTTTCCATTTACCAATATCAGCACTACTATATTTATTCAATTGCATTTATATTTATTTGTTATAATAAATATAAATATTTTACACATTAATTACAGCATTTAGACGATTTGTATGACCAGCAACTAGATGCTAAACAAGAACAGCTTTTAACTTTAACAACAAGTTCTTGGACTGAAATTAATTCATCAACTACTTTTTTAATATCAGCAATAACAGTATCAGGATTAGCTACAATAATTTTATTTTCTTTAATTAAAATAACTAATACTGCTTTAACCGCATGTAATAATAATAAAGGAGTTAATTTAGAAACTAATTCTTTTTCTTTATCATATACGCTATAAATTTTATTTAAAATATGAATAATAATAGGTACATCTTTAGCATTAACTGGATGTAATGATTTAAATGCATTTGCAATATTTTCTACAGAATCTACATGATTTGTTAATAATGTAACAACAGATTTGACATCTTCGTTTGATAATAAATCTGAATATTTATTATTAGATAAATCAATACCTAAAAGTTTATTTGAATCATTTACATTATTTTCCGATACAACAACATTTGTTAAAGCAACAACAGAATCAACTGCAGGTGCAACTACGGTATCACTTGGAGGGTTTAAAATAGGGACATCTAAAGTTTTATTATCATTTTCGGGAGCGCTCATATATATTATAATAATATTTTCTATTTTTAAGTTATGGACAAAAATAAAATATTTTTAGTTGGATTTGTAGTTTTATCATTATTTTTATTAATGTCATATACTCCATTAAAAAATATAGGAAATATGACAAATACAAATTTAAGAGTAAATAAACCAACAAAAGTAAATACAAATGTAAATCATATGCTTAATAAAATAAATAAATTAGAAGAACCATATTATAATCCTAGATTAATTAATAATTTTGATTTTGGAGAACCTTTTATTAAAGAACCAATTGTTTCAAATTATTTTACATCTTTAGATTTCCCTGAAAATACAAGTTATGAATTACAACAAATTACATCAGATTACGTAACAGATAAATATCATGCTAATACAATTGGTGAATTATACGATACAGTAAATAAAGATATATTTAAATTATATAAAAATAATACATACATGTTATAGTATGGATAAAATAACTCAAGATGCAATGGAAATTGCAGAAAAAATATGTCAAAGAAAATTTGAAGAACACTTTAATACTAAATTAGGTGAAAAAAAAGTTTATATTGAAAAATCACAAATGGATATTTATAGAGAGCAAATGATCATGTGGGATGAATTAGGAAAAACGCATTTAACACAAAAAGAAATAGAAAATGAATCACCAATTAAACAAGCGTTATGGTTTAAATGTCGTCAAAAAAGACAATGGTGTTTAGAAAAGTTAATAAAATTTTAAAAAAACTTCGCCTACGGCTCCGTCTAAGTCGTTGAAAAATTTTTAATTTTTCAACCATAATTAATTTTTGAAAAAAATTAATTGTCGTTACACTCCTTCGGTTCGCTATGCTCACCTTTAATGTACATTTACAACAATATTTCTTAGGTCATGTAAGGTATTCTTTGAATAGCTCTTATGTACTAAGTACATAACAGGTGAGCGTAGCGAACTGAGGAAGCGCAGCGACCGAAACGAGCGTCAGCGAAGTTTTTGGTAAAATTGAATAAACATATATTTAAAAGTATATGATTATAAATAAATAAAATGAGATACAAAGAAATTACTAACGTATCAATCAAAAAAGATGCAATAAACTACTTTTTTGATATGATTGAAAATTTTTATGAATATCGGTATATAATGTTAAAGACATTAGATGATTTACAGCGTAATGAAAAAAATATCGAATATGTTATACCTCATATTAAAGGTGAAACATATATCATGGTGATCGGTACAATAGGTCGAAGTAATTTTGTATATTTAATTGATAAACGAAAATTAAAATATAGTAAAGATCAGTGTAATATTGCTGAAATTAAGGTATATAATTGTTCAATTAAAACTAATCCTAAAGCATACTTGGGTAGTATATTTGATGGAAGAATGATTAAAAGTAATGATGAAGATATATTTTTGATACAAGATTGTTATTATTTGGAGGGAATTAAGATGAATGCATGGAAGCTTGAAAAGAAATTAGAATATATTGATGAATATATAACTAAAAATTTAAAAGGTCAGAATATTAAGATTCGAAAGATGGATTTAATTAGTAATATAGTAGAATTAAATAGTAAGATAGATAAATCATTAATAGAAATTAATGGATTTATATTTCTGCAGGCAAGATCAGGTGTAAGTTATATATTTATAGATAATGAGTTTAAGAAAGAGGTAAATAGTAATATTAATATAGAAGAAAAGTTAGACAAAGAATTTATACAAGATAATTCAGAAGAAAATGTATTTTTAATTAAGAAAGATGCTAAACCAGATGTATATCATGTTTATAATAAAAATAATGAATTAGTTCATTTTGCAAGCATACCTGATACATTTACAAGTCAGTTAGTATTTAGTAAATTACAGAATAAAGATAGTGGATATTTTAAATGTGTTATGGATGAAAGGTGGAAAAGGTATAAACCAGTAGAATTTGTTTAAAAACTGAAAACTAATAATATTAAAATAATAAATTAATATTATTAAAAATGGCTCAAGAGTATAGATATCCTAGATGGATTCAAACAGCATGGCTTAATAAATATTTTGTATTTAATAATGAAACGGGTGGATGGAAGTATAAAAATCCGACCAAACCAAATAATAAATATAAATTTGAATTTAATCCGATAGAAGATTATAATATTCAACATGGAGATATTATTAATTTTCAAGGTGGATATCGAAATGAAGGTAAATGGATATGGAACAGTGAAAAGAAAAAAATAGAATTATTACACACTGAAATAGATGATTATGGTTCGGTGCCACCTGAATATAAAGTTGGAATAAGATTTAAACCAGATCATTGGATTAAAGTTGTAGATCATAATACAATTATATGGTTAGAAGATAATTTATATGAAAAGATAGAATTAAGTAAAATTAATGATGATATTATAGGTAAAATAAATTTATTTGAAAAAATGTATATGATATTAATTGAGGTAGATGATAAATTAGAAGATAAATTAGAACATGTTAAAAATGTTTTAAGTAAAAAGCCACCATTACATATAGAAGAAGGTGTTTTAATATTATATTGTTAAAATTGAAAATATAATTATTTTATCTAATAAATATTATTTTTAATAGTTAATTTTAGATAAAACTAAAAGATGACTATTCTTGAATCTATTTTGAGATTAGATAATATTAGTATTAACATATTTAGTTATTTGAATAAGACTGATGCATCAGCATTACTAAGAGTTAATAAAACAGTATCATCTGCTGTTATTATGCATCAAAATGGTAATTATTACGGTAGTCATAAAGAAGGATGGGTTGGATTTGCAGAGCCAATATTTAGTATAGATGAACATAATAATGGAGTTATAGTAATTGGAGATCAAATAAAAATATTTAGATATGGGAAAATTAGTATTGAAAAGGCTATTCCTGAAGAATATTCAACTTGGTCAGGTGTAAAACAATTTATGTGGCGTATGAAAAAAAGATCAGAAGAAAGAAGAATTAATTGGGATTTTTTGATAAAAGAAAGAGGATTATATGAGGTGAATGTAACATGTACAGGAAATTTTTATGATCCAAATGATCCTAAAGAGAGAACATATTTTTTAATGTTAATTAATGAATATGAATATCCATTGGTGGATTATGCTATAAAAAAGTATAAAAATTGATTTATTTTAATTATATTAGAATATGGATATAATTAAAATGACCGATATGAATGTTAATAAATATAATACTCGAAGTGAAGCAGATAAACTAAAGAAAGAATTGTCAGATGCTAAACATAAAATTAAAGTATTATCAGATCAATTAGATATTGTTGAATTTTGGTTAGGCGAGATAGATACATTTTATCTGGCTAAAGAACCTGAAAAAAATGAATTTATTAGGTCTAAAGTACATTCATTAATAAATACAATAAATAAACTAGTAGTTATAGAATGAGCCAACAGGCAATTATAGTAAGTTTATCTGCTAAATATACAGAACTATTAACAAAATATGAACATTTAGCAAATGAATATTATGTAGAAAAAGAAGTAATGACTCATGTATTTAATCAACAATATCATGAGTTAGATAAGATTAAATTAGAATATAATGAATTAAAAATAAAATATGAAGAATTACAATTAGTACATAATGCAGCAAAAATATTATCTAAAATTAAAAAATAAAAATTGAAAAAATAAATTATTATCTTGTTTTACATAGTTAGGTAAAATGGCAGCTGCTAGTGAATCTGACTTACAATCAAAATATGACAAACTAAAAGAAGAATATATTAAATTAAGAGCAATTATGGCAGATCTTCTGTATGATTTAAATATTAAAGATGAACTTTATTATGAGAAAAATAAAGAAATATTAATGCTTCGTACGGTAATAGAACGTCTTAAAGAAAGAAATACTGTTGTAAATGCACTAACTTCATTAAAAGAATAATTAATTTATATATTAAAAAATGAAAAATAAAATTATAAAAATAGATAACAATATAATAAAATGTTTTTTACTATATATGATGATTTAGAAGAGAATAAACATAAATATTATAAAAGTAAAGATATACCTAAAATAGAAGAAAAAGAAGAACTATCAATATTTGATAAAATTGCATTAAATATAATTATGATGTTTTATGTAGCATTTCCATGTCTAAGTAAAAAACATGATGACTAAGCTAATATTATCACCCGAACCTTTCTTTAGAGCATATTCACCTAATTTTTTTGCGATGTTACGTTGATTGTGGGTATGAAAATCTTCATTAAATGTATTTAAATTTTTCATTTCAGTAATAACAAAATCAACTGCATCTTGAGAAGATAATACATCCCATACACCATCACAACCTAAAATAACAAATTTGCTATTTGAATTTACTTTATAATTAAATATTTCTGGTACATGAGTTACATATGGTGTAGCATCTAGATCACCAAATGCACGGGATACAGATAATCCTTTTATTCTAGGATCGTCATTAGCTTCTTTTATAATAACTCCACCTAAACTTTCTATTCGGAGTTTTTCTTCCCAGTGCATAGGTTTGTGATCTTTAGTTAGATTAACGGCAATATTATATTCATTACATAATACGGCACGGCAATCACCAATATTAATTACTTGAATGTAAAAAACTTCACCACGACCTTTTTCTAATTGTAATACTAAAGCAGTGGAACCCATTTGTTTTGATTGGGGTACATCTTTAATAATTTTTTGTTCCATTCTATCGTATAATTTATTAACGAAAGCAATATTTTTTGAAGAGAATATAGATTGTTCATTAGCGTAGAAATATTTTGGTAAATTTTCCTTTAGATATTTACTGACAAGATTTCCACCGTGACCATCAAAAATACCAATAATATTTGCTTTTCTTTTTTTCTCACTAGATTCAGAGTTTAAATTTAAACTGTAGAAAAGATCATCTTCATTTTTAGGTCGAAGCCCTAATAAAGATATTGTATGTACATGCATAATTATAATTATATTTTATTATTTTTTAGAAAACACAAATATTATATTTATATATATTATGGATGATATATACATTAAATATATTTGTTTTATTTTTATATGTATTGCACATTTAGGAATTTTAAATAAATTAGAAAAAAGTTTTATAAAAATATTATTTGACAATAATGATACTATAAAAAAATTTATAAATAGACCATTAGAATATTGTAAAGATTCATTTGATTTTAATATATATTGTATTGGTATGCCATCAGGGCATACTGAAGTAGCTACAATATTATCAATATTATTAACTCATTATAATTTTATACCATTAACAATGGCAATATTATTAATATTTATTACAGTATTACAGAGAATTATGACAAAAATGCATACAATAGAGCAGATAATTGTTGGATTAATATTTGGTGTATTATATGCATTAATATATATTAAAACAGATACATCATTAAAATCGATATTATTAATAAGTGGTATAATAATAGGATTATCATTAATTTTAACATTATATGTAGATAATAAAATTCAAAATGATAAGATTCCAGAGTGGGTGGATAAAAAGATGTATTCTATAATTGAAAAAAAGAAAAATGTTCCGTTTTATTTAAAATATGGAACAATATTAACCGGGCTATATTATGAAAATTTACCATTGTATATAGATTATAAAACACTTGAAATATATTTAGATAAATGTATAAATAAAATAGAAGATAGTAAAATTAAATTTGATGCAATAGTAGGAATTAAATCAGGTGGGGCAATAATATCTAATTATATTGCTAAAAAATTAAAAATAAATAATTATAGTATAAAATTTACAAAAAAAATATCTGAATGTAATGAAGAAAAATTAAAATATTCAGATTCAATAGTAGATAATTTATTAAGTAAAAGAAAAGAAAATAAATTATGTGAAGGAATTGACGATATTTTAGAAAATAAGAATATAATATTAATAGATGAACAAGTAGTAACTGGTTCTACAATGGAATCAGCAATTAATTATTTAATTAATGAAAAAAAAGTAGCTAAATTATTTTTAATTACAATTACATCAACACATAGTTCAGTATTATTAAATAATATACAATTAAATTATATAAAAAATTACGAATATTCTATGATATATCCATGGGGATATGATAATTAAGGTGTATTAATGAAGTTTAAGATAATTGAAAATATATAACTATAAAAATATAATATTATAATTATATATAAAATGTCTAAATCTAGTTTTTCTGTTTATCCTATCCAAAACCATGAATTATGGTCATTATTTAAAAAACAACAAAGTTCTTTCTGGCGGGCAGAGGAAGTCGATTTATCTGGTGATATGAGAGATTGGGAAAAATTAAATTCCAATGAGCAATATTTCATCAAAAATATTTTAGCGTTTTTTGCTGGTTCAGACGGCATTGTAAATTGGAATATTGGTGATAGATTCAAAGAAGATATTAAAGTATTACATGGATTATACAAAGAGACAAATTATTTGTATAATTATCAAGCGATGATAGAGGACGTGCATAATGAAATGTATTCTTTAATGATAGATACATATGTAAAATCATCAGAAGAAAAAGATAAATTATTTAATGCGATAGAAACTATTCCTTGTATTAAGAAGAAGGCGGAGTGGGCGATTAAGTGGATCATAGATGAAAAGTCTAGCTTTGCGCAAAGGTTAATTGCATTTTCTATAGTAGAAGGTGTATTTTTTAGTGGATCATTTTGTGCGATATATTGGTTAAAGAAGCGAGGATTAATGCCTGGATTAACATCAGCGAATGAATTTATTGCCAGAGATGAGGGTATGCATACAGAAACAGCATATACATTATATAAATTATTAAAAGAGAGAGTGGATCAAAAAATAGTATATGCGATGTTTGAAGAGGCGATTAGTATTGAAAAAGAATTTATTACAGAATCAATACCATGTGATTTAATTGGAATGAATTCACCGACGATGTGTCAATATATTGAATTTGTGTCGGATAATTTATTAGTAAATTTGGGGTATAATAAAATATATAATGTAGAATTTCCATCTACATTCTCATTTATGGATGCTATTTCTATACAAGGTAAGACAAATTTCTTTGAGAAGAGACCAACAGAGTATCAAAAAGCGAATATAGGAAATATTAGTATTACGGATGATTTTTAATCTAAACTTATAATATGGCAGAACATTTGCATTATTTAGCTCAAAATAATAAACCTAATTTAGTAGATTATGCATTATTACAAAAATTAAATTCAGCGCCTATGACAAATCCATTACCAAGTTTTATGCAACATGCTGGAACAATATCATTTAATTTAATTAAAGAAAATTTATTTATGTCAATAATATTATTATGTTTAGTAATATTTTTATGTTGGTGTTATGTAGAAAAGAAAAGACAGGATAAGATAGCTAGTAAGTTAATGCAAAAACAGAAAGTTAAAGAATTATTAGAAGAAGAATTACAATTGTTTAAGGAAGAGCCGGATAGTGTAGATGTATCAAATTTGTTTAAAGATATTAATAAAGATATGAATACAGAAATTACAGTTCCAGAAGAAGAAAATTTTATTCCAACTAAAGAAGTAAATGTAGTGAATGTTCCAAGACCAACTATTCAGGGTTTAGTATCACCTAAGGTCCAAGCACCTAAAGTAAATGAAATAATGGCAGCGAATGGAAACAGTTCATATATGGATATATCAAATTTTAATAATACATCTTTTATGTTACTCTAGTTAAAATAATAAATTATTTATATTAATGAGTAATTTATGGATATTTTTTATGTATGATATTATAATTAATACGTATCCATTTTGGTATGTGTTATTAATATATTATATAAATGTATATATATTATATCGAAAAAAGAAAAAATATATTAAAATGAATGAAACATGTAAATTAGAATTAGTAGCGATTGAATATAAATCAGAAATTATATATTGTGGAAGATTAAATATGAATTATTACAATATTGAATACAATTATAATAATTATAAAGTTAAAATAGTAGGTAATAGTTCATATGTAATTTGTCATTTTAATTTTAATGTGTTAGTAGAAACAGATAAGATGTATGGATCAAATGTAATAAATATATATAAATTACCGATAAAAAGGTATGATATTGAAGATTGTTGTATTTGTTTTAATAATATTGGTAGATTAGTTGGGATGTGTGGTCATCAAAATGTATGTGATGAATGTATTAATTTAATAGATAGATGTCCAGTATGTAATAGTAATAATATTATTAAATTAAATAGCTTATTAAAAACTGAAATCTTATAATTATAAATAAATATAATTATAATATTATAAAAATGAATTCTCAAATTAAGAAATACCAAGCAGACCCTATTACTTTCATTGAAAAAGCATCAGATGATCAGATTTCTAAAATAATTTTACATGCTTCAAAAAAATACCATAATGATGAAGCGGTTATGACCGACGATGAGTTTGACTTTTTAACAGATGAATTAAAAAAGCGAGATCCACAGCACCCGACATTGAGTAAAATTGGTGCGCCCTTACCTAAAGTATCTGAAATTAAAAAAGTAAAACTACCATTTCATATGGGTAGTATGGATAAATATAAACTATCGGATGTTAAGCAGTTTAATACGTGGATAAGTAAATTTGCTGGACCATATACCATCACAGACAAATTAGATGGTGTATCGGCATTATTTAATTGGAAAGATGGTAAAGCAAGTTTATATAAAAGAGGTGATGATATGATGGGATCAGATGTAAGTTTTTTGATCCCGTATATTCCTAGTTTAAGTAAGATTAAATTAAATGTAGATTTATCGGTAAGAGGCGAGTTAATTATTTCATTGGATAATTATGATAAATTTGAAGGGGACAAAACAAATCCTAGATCAACGGTAGCAGGATTAACTAATAAGAAGACGTTAGTAGCAAAAGATATCGGATTAATAGATTTTGTGTGTTATGAGATGATGAGTCCAAGATTTATACACACAGAGCAATTAAAAAAGATAAGTGATTATGGATTTATAACGGTTCATCATACATTATTAAAAGATATAACATTTGACAAGTTAATAGAGTTGTTATTAGATAGAAAGAAGACTAGTAAATATGAAGTAGATGGGATAATTATTACGGATAATAACTTGCATAATTTAAATACAAAGGGTAATCCGGAGTATGCATTTGCATTTAAAGAATTACCAAATAAATTAACATCACAAGCTACAGTAGTAGAAGTAGAATGGAATATTAGTAAAGATGGGTATATTAAACCTACGGTGTTAATTGAACCAGTCAAATTATCAGGGGTGACGATTAAACGTGCAACTGGATTTAATGGTAAATTTATTAATGACAATAAGATTGGTAAAGGTAGTGTGATAGAAATTACTAGATCTGGTGATGTGATTCCACATATATTAAAAGTGATTAAAGCTACTGGTGCTGATATGCCAGATTTCCCATATAAATGGAATGATACAAATGTTGATATTGTAGTAGATGAGGAAAAGAATAAAAATAAGTCAGTAATTAGGGAACAAAGAATTAGTGAATTAACGTATTTTGTGACGCATATGAATATTAAATTCTTAAACGAGCAAACAGTGAGTAAGTTGTATGATGAAGGATATGATACAATTGAGAAGATATTAGTATTAACTACAGATAATTTAATGAAATTAGAAAATTTTAAAGAGACGATGTCGGAGAAGATATTTGAGAGTATTCAAAAAAGCATAAAAGAAGTTGATATTCTAACTTTGGCACATGCTTCTAATATTTTTGGTCATAACTTTGGTTCAAAACGGTTAAAGAAAATCTTTGAAATTTATCCAAAGGTTATTACTTGGATAAAAGGCAAGACAAAAGAGCAGATCAAAAACAGTATCAAAGAAATAGAAGGGTTTGAAGATACATTAGCGAGTGTTTTTGCTGATAATATTGGTGAATATGAGAAGTTAGTAATGAAGCTACCCAAAGATATTCAAAAGAGAGTTATAGAATATAATGGTAAAATAGAAGTTGTAGAAGATAGTAAGATAAGCGGTAAAATATTTGTATTTAGTGATTTTAGGAATAAAGAATGGGAGACTTATATTGAAAAGCATGGTGGAAAAATTTCAACATCGATATCAAGTAAGACAAATTATTTGGTAACGACGGCAGATGCAATAGAAAAAGGTACTAATAGTAAAGTAGTGAAAGCATTAGAATTAAAAGTAGAAATAGTGAGTAAAGATAATTTTGAGAAGAAATTTATATTAACTTAAATGCATATTTACTTACAATTTGTTTATTATGTAAATCATTAAAAAATACATGTAAATATTCAAGCATTAATGATTCATATTCAAGATCACCTCTAAATTCTTCTAAATATTGGTGTTGATTATTAGTTAATTCACCAAATCCAGAACATATCCATGTTGGTGGAAATTTTGTGTCATCATATTGCCATTCATCATTTTCACCTTGATCAGTAAGAGAATAATATATTAAAATAACTGCACTCATTTTATAAAATAAATATTAAATAAGATTTATATCTAGAATAAAAATAGGATCAATTTTAATATTTTTAGTGTAAGGTAATAAACATAGTTGAGATACTTCTGATTTATTATTAGTGATTCTATTAAAAATAAGATCAGGTATGGTAGTAGGAAAAGATAAATATAAATTAGTAGATATAATTTCTTTAGAAATATGTAAAATATTTAGTAATTGTTCAAATGAATATACTAATATTAAGTAATTATCTTGGGTAACAATTTTAGTTGGATTAATTTTTTTGATTCTATAAATTAATTCAAATGGTACATAATTAATATCAAATAATTCTTCTATAGTTTCTCTGATAGCGGTTTCAACGATATTTTCATATGTTAATTTTTTTCCACCAAACCCACTAATAAAAGGTATTTTCTTTTTAGGTTGATAACCAGCTAAAACATGATTGTAGTTGGTAAATAGACAGCCAGCGTTTGTTATTTTATCCATTTTAAAATATCTACTTTATATATATTGATTTCTTTATATATATATAATGGGAGCAAAGCCTTCAGCACCAGCACCATCACCATCAGCACCACCACCATCAGGTACATGGCCTCAATGTGGTGGTGTAGATGCATATAATAGACCATTTAGACAATGCCCATCTCAATATGGTCAAAGATGTTGTGTAGGATTTACATCAGATGTTAATGGTAAGTTATTAAATAATAATGTTGAGAAATTTACGAATGATATTAAATCAAATAATATAGAGAAATTTACAAATGAAAGATCTAAGTCAGAAAAATTCGGTTTTAATAAAAAAGAAAAATTTTTAACAGTTACAAATTAAATATCTACTTTATATATTAATTTCTTTATATATAGTATATACAAAAGATGAGCGGAAAAGGCAAAATTGTAGAACATGTTGAAACACCAGTATGTACTAATACTAATCCTAAATTTTCAATTGTAAAACTTGCAGGTATGAGCTGCCCATCAAACTACAAAGATGGTAGTTCAAATGTAAATTCTTCTTTATGTGTTCCTAAAGACAATTCAGTTACAGCATGCCCAGTAGGTAAATCTATAAAAGAACCGACAAATAAATGCAAAGCTGATTATAATCTCTGCAAATAAACATCGGATATATTTAATTTCTTTATATATAATATATAAAGAAATGTCTAATCCTAATAAAGACCGACAAAACGGTGGCTGGAACACAGACTGGCGTGGTAATTTCTCACCATCAGGTAACCCAAATTCTTCAAACACAAATTCGTATGTACCTAATAGACTAGTATCACCTGATCCAGTAAATAATGGCCCAGATTGTGGTACATATAAAGATGCAACATATATTAACGAATCTAAATCAAACTGCAGTTGCCCAGCAGATAAAATGAAAAAATCTAAACCCGAAGGTATCTTAAATGGCAAACAAGGATTTAAATTTTGGTGCAGTGCTAAATCTAATTAAAAAAGATCTAGAAATTAATTTCTTTATATATTATATATAAAGAAATGAGCGGTAAATTCAGAATTGTAGAACATTTAGAAGAAAAAAATTGTGGTGTAGAAGGAAAACCATCTTGTTGTGAAAATGAAACGGGAATAACACAATGTGTTGCTGGTGTAACGACAAATTGTATGACATTATCAGCTAAACCAGCATCAGTTACAACTGGACAATTAATAAGTGGTCTTTCAACAGCAACATCAGGTGTTACAGCAACATTAAATAGTCTTAAGTGCGTATGTCCTCCAGGTAAATCACCAAGCGTAAAAACTATTAAACACTCTAGAGGACAATGGTCAAGTGCCAATGGTTCATTAGAATGCAAATAAATTTTCCAATCAACCTAAATTATTTCTTAATATATAATATATATAAAGAAATGCAAACTAATTGTTCAGCTGATCCCAGTAACCCAACTACCACTAATTGTGTCTGCTCATCAACAAGTTTAAGCAATGAAGCACAATCAAATTGTAATGATCCTTCTAAAAATTCTAGAACAGCACAAGGACCCATGAGTGTTGTAAATTCTAAAGGTGTAGTTGGTAAATTTTGCCAAACTATTTTACAAAGACCACCACCCAGCTGTGCTACATCATCAAAAGCGTCATGCATGTGCCCAGTAGGTTCTACTGTAACTGCTGATCCAAATGGAGGATATTTTTGCAAAAACAATAACTAAAAAAATATATTTATATAGTATATAAAGAAAATGCAAAAAAATTGTTCTTCTGACCCAATGAATCCTATGTCTGATTGTGTATGCCCAGAAAATACTGTATTAACTAGCACTGTTAATACTGATGGTGTAATTGGCAATTATTGTTTAAACCCTAATGATTTAACTCCACCTCAATGTGATACATCTGTTGGTGCTCCTTGTATTTGCCCATTAACAAATAAAGATAATAAGGGAAACATGGTAAAAAAAACAGTTACTAAAACTATGGGTATGAACGGTAAAGATATTTATTACTGCAAAGCTAATGTAGAATCATTTACATCAAAACCAACTTGCAGTACTAATTCTATTTTAGCTACATTTAAAGATTGCGACTGCCCTAAACAATCAGGAATTGCATCTAATAAAAAAAGTATAATGGCAGATTATGGTAATGATACACCAATGATGGGATATTTTTGCCAATAATATTTAATTTTAAAAATATAATTCTATTATATAAAGAAAAATGTCACAAATTGTAAATTTTGATAGACCATATTTAGAATTATCAAAAGTATCCCCAAATCTACCACCATCAAAAAAATATTTAGGATTAAGTGTTGTTGATGTTAATATGAATAAATTAAGTGGAAAATCAGCATGGAATACTGCATATGGAACAATATCGACAAATTTTCAAGTGTCAGCGTCTTTGTGTGACGGAACAAAAGAAAATCCATCAAAAGATGCTACATGTATATGTAATCCACCATATCAAAAAATAGCCAAGATGGACAAATACCATAATTTTAATGGATATTACTGTAAAAGATATCTATATGTTAATTAATATTAATTTAAAAAATATAAATTAATATAATATATGGAATATGCCGACGAGATAATACCTAATTTATGGTTAGGTAATATAAATTCACCATTAGAATATGAAAATTTAAAAAAGAATAATATTAAATTAATTATTAATTGTAAAAAAGATAGTAATTATCCTGTTGATAATGATATTCATGTTATTAGATTAAATATTGATGATATTAATAATGAAGAATCAAATAGAATATTAAAAAAAGATATTGATAATTTATTATTATTAATTGATTTATACCTAAATAACGATATTGGAGTATTAGTTCATTGTTGGGCCGGAGTTCAAAGATCCGCAACGGTTGTATTATGCTATTTATTAAAGTATAAATATATGGGTTTGCATATGGGAAAGGCATTAATGAAAAGTAAGAGAAGTATCGTATTTTTCCCTCAACCTACATTTGATAATTTTATTAATGACTTCTCATTGAATCTTTGAAAAAATTGATATATAAAATTAAAATTTGAAATAAAAATATCTAAGATTAATCCATGAATAGTTATCAATTGCAAGATAATATGAAACGTATAACTGAAGCTAAATTTGTCACCAAACGTGATGGTAAATTAGAGAAATGCGAACTTGGTAAAATCGAACAACGAATTTCATGTTTGTGTTCTCCTGAAGAAAAAGAACAAATTAGTATTTGCTCTATCGCTGTAGATGCAAGTCAAAGTATTTATGATAAAATTTCAACTATAGAGTTGGATAATGTTTCAGCGCAGATATGTGCATCTAGGGCATCTAAACATTATTTTTACGAGATTTTAGGTGGTAGGATTTTAACTAGTAATTTGCATAAAGAAACTTTACATAATTTTTCGGATAAAGTAAAATATATTAATAAGCAAGATTCTGATTTTTTGAAGCCATCGTTTGTTAAATTTGTTCGTGCAAACAATAAAGCATTAAATAAAATGATTGATTATAACCGTGATTTAAATTTTGGATATTTTGCATTTATGACTTTACAAAAGAGTTACCTTATAAAAATAAACAATAAAATTGTAGAACGACCCCAAGATATGTATATGCGAGTTTCAGTTGCCATTCATCATGATGAAAAAGCAGATGGTGAAAAACTAGAAGAAATTTTAGTTAATATTAAAAATACATATGATTACATGACATTAGGATATTTTACTCATGCAACCCCAACATTATTTAATGCTGGATTGAAACTTGGAAATTTAGCATCATGTTTTTTACTTGGTACTGATGACAGTATTGCAGGACAATATAAAACATTAAGTGACTGTGCTCAGATTAGTAAATGGGCAGGTGGCATTGGTATTCATATTAGCAATGTTCGTGGTAAGAACAGTGAAATTAAAACAACTAAAGGTATTACACATGGTATTGTACCAATGTTAAAAGTATTTAATGAAACTGCTAGATATGTAAATCAATCGGGGCGTCGTAATGGATCAATTGCCGTATATCTAGAACCATGGCATTGTGATGTATTTGAATTTTTGGATCTTCGGAAACCAACAGGTGCGGAAGAGCTACGTGCAAGAGATTTATTTTTAGCGCTATGGATTCCTGATAGATTTATGAAAGCAGTAGAAAATAAAGAAAACTGGTATTTAATGTCACCAGATGAATCTCCTGGATTAAATGAAGTTTATAGCGATAAATTTGACGAATTATATCAGAAATATATTGATGAAAAGAAATATAGAGAAATTGTTCCTGCTGAAAATCTATGGAAAAAAATTCTAGAAGCTCAATTTGAAACAGGTGTTCCTTATATTGCATTTAAAGATACAATAAATTTACATTCGAATCAAAAAAATATTGGTGTCATCAAATCCAGTAACCTTTGTATCGAAATTGTGCAGGTTTCATCATCATCTCGCTATTCAGTATGTAACTTAGCATCTATAGGAATTAACAAATTTGTGAAAGAAGATAAAACGTATGATTATGAAAAGTTACACCAGATTACCAAACAAATTGTACATAATATTAACCGTGTAATTGATGTGACATTTTATCCAACAGATGAATGCAAGACAACAAATTTAAGTGATAGACCGATGGGTATTGGTATTCAAGGTGCAGCAGATTTATTTCATATGTTAAAGTTAGGTTACGCAAGTGCGGAAGCATTAGAACTAGAACAAAATGTAATGGAAACAATTTATCATGCAAGTTTAGAGGCATCAAATGAATTAGCAGTTAAATATGGTAAATATGATAAATTTGATGGATCGGATTTGAGTAACGGTAAATTTCATTTTGAATATTATGGTATTAAACCACGAATTTATAATGATTGGGATACACTAAGAGAAAAAATTAAAGTATCTGGTGTTAGAAATAGTTTAATGATTGCGTTAATGCCGACCGCTTCTACATCACAAATTATGGGTAACAATGAATGTTTTGAACCAATTACTTCTAATATTTATACCCGTAGAACATCTGCTGGAGAATTTATTATGATTAATAAGCATTTATTAACAGAATTAATTGAATTAAATCTATGGTCAGAGGAAATTCGAGAACAACTAATTATTAATAATGGTTCAGTATTAAATATTGTAGGTGTTCCTGATGATATTAAAGAAAGATATAAAACAGTATGGGAACTTAAGATGAAAGATATTATTGACCATGCGATTAAACGCCAACCATATGTAGATCAATCACAAAGTATGAATCTATTTACGCCAGTAAATGACGCAAGTAAATTAACATCAGCGTTAATGTATGGATGGAAGAATAAATTAAAAACGGGAATGTATTATTTACGAACATTACCGGCATCACAAGCACAGAAATTTAGTATAGATGCAAGTAAATTAGAAAAACCTAAAAATAAAATAAAAGTATTTGAAGAAGAGGAAGTATGTGTAAATTGTTCTTCTTAATTAAAAATATATTTATAATATATGGATGTATTAAAAGTATTTAATCTTATTGTATGTGCAAATAATGGACAAGATGCAACCGCAGGATGGTTTTTTAATTTAATCTTTGCACCTGTAGCAATATTATTTCCATTTTCAAGATATTCAATTTTGGCATTAATATCTATTACATTATTTACAACATTAATATATACGTCAGATTCACCTATATTTAAATTATTTAATTCAGATGGTAAAGGAAATAAAAATATATTTTATAGTTTAATAACTGGATTTTTAATTTATATGTTACAATCAACAATTATTTTACTATTTTTAAGATACAATTTATGTGAAAGAACCTTAGATTGGGAAAGTAGAGATTACCACTTGGCAATACAACAATATAATAATGAAAATATTGAATTTAATTCGGGATACTAAAATAATTTAATTTTATATATTTACAATCAGATTCTAGAATATATATATTATTAATTAGTAAAGATCCTACAAAACCATACTTAAATCCACTACTAATACCTAATATTTTCATAATATAATTAATATTTAAATTTACTGGAAAATTCTTAAATTTAAATATATTATAAACTTTCAATTGAATACTTGATAGTATTGGTGGTAGAGGTGTAATTAAAATAGGCAATTTAGTCACTGGTAACCATACAGGTGCATCTGCAGATAATTTATTTTTATTTAATTTATTAATATTTTCTTCATATATTAGATCACTTAATATTTCAGCTTCTAATTTTTTTTGCATAATATATTCCCATTCTTCATGGATAGGTCTTATTATAAGATGTATTTCCGGAGATGGCGGAGGTGTTATAATAGGATAATTATAACTATTAATAACAAATTTCATTTGTTGGATAAGTTCATCCGACATTTTTATTAATTATATTGAATTATATATATATAATTAATTTCAATTTTTATTTTAATTTAAAACAACTAATTTTTTTATTAAATTCAAATTTATTCATTCGTTTTAGCAATTTAATAAATTCAAATGGTTTAAGATTAAATTTATGATGTTTTTTTAGAAAATTTAATGTTAATGATATATCACTATATCCTTTAGAATCTATAAACATATTCATAACATTTGTAATAATACAATTAGATTTTTTTATTGGTTCATCTGGAAGTTCAACTACTTTTTCAATTGGGGTAGTAATAATTGGTTCAACAGAAGGTTCAGTTACTAAATTATTATTTGATGCAATATTTGATATAGAATTTAGTAATACAATTAACCGTCTTTTTGCTTCTTCATTAATAATATTAAGTAAATCGTTGATTAATGGATGATTTGTTTTTATATATTTATTTATATTTTGCATACTAAAATCAATCATTATATTAGTAAAGATAGTGTTATCAACATTATTTATATTTGATTTTATTTTATTTAACGATCCATCTGGGAATACAGCAAAAAAGTCGATAAAATCATCAATTGTCACACAGGCCATTTTAACATAATAGTATTAAATTAAATAAATTAACTTTCAATTTTGCATATTAATGTATTATTATCAATAATAATTTTTAATTTTTCATTACAACATATTGATATTTTATATGTACTATAAATTTTATCATATAATATTGATAATAATCTAAAATTAATTTGTGAAAATTTATTTCGATGACACCATTCATGTAAAATATATTTCCAATAAGTTAATGGTTGATTTGGTGTAATAGGTAAATAATGAATATTATCAATTACTTTTATAGTTTCAAAATATGGATCTATTATATTACTTTTCATAATTAATTGTAATTCATCGGATTCATTTGATACTTTAGATAAATTATTTAAAACACCAACACCAAATGTATCTATAATAGCAGGTTCAATAATTTCTCTATATTTACCTCTATTAGACCAAGATGGTGTTGTATTTTTAAAATATGGAACATTATATTTTTTAGCAAAATCAAGAATATCTTTTTTAGGATGGCTGATGAGTAATCTAAGGATTTTTACACCCATAATTTCAGATGATTCTTTGATGACAGATAAATCAGTTAATGATCTTCCTTTCATCAAATTGAAGAAAACATTCTCTTGTAAGTCTCCTTTGTGGTGTCCGAGTACAACACCAAGATGATTAAATTCTGGATATAATTTTTGTACCTTTTTATACATGTTAAATCTAATTTCTTTAGTTAAATTTTCATATTCTTCTCTATCACCTTCTTTTCTATTACCTTCATATATATATCTGTAATATAATGGAATATTTAATAATTCACAAAATCTGAATAAAAATTCAGCTTCTAATCCAGTTTCTTCACGATTATGATAATCTAAATGTACTGCAACAACTTTACATAAATTTAATTTAGCTAAATTATATAATATAACCATACTATCAACACCACCTGATAAAGATACAATTATTAAATTATGATATTTATAATTATTTTTAAGATAATTTTTTAATGTATTTGTAATGTTAGATGAAATAGGTTTATCTTGTAAGCTAATCCACGGATAATCTAATATATCAGTAAATTCTATACCATATAAATTATATTTATCATGAACAATACCATTTTTAACATGGTTATATTTAATATTAGTATGGAATTTAAATTTATCCCATAATGGATCTGAATTACTTGGATCATTTTTAATATAATTTAGTACAAATTCATATGATTCAATTGTTTCATCATGACGAAACGGCATTAATACCATTATTTTTTCTAAGATAGTAAGATCTTTATCTCTATTTTCTAAGAAGAATTCACGTGCATAATTTAATGCAATAACATCATTTTTATATACATCTACAGTATTTCTATATATATGTCTAGAAAATTGATCTAATAAAATTATTAGTGCCAGATGACCTTTACAATCTGTTTTCCAATTATTTAATTTATGAGTTTCAGCTAATTTTAATAAATTATAATAATTTTCTTTAATATAAAAATCAGTATCAGGATTTTTATCAAACCAAAATTTTGGTATTAATTTTATTTCATATTCAGGAAACCAATATTTTAGTAATGGTATGTAACTCATTTTTATAATAAAATAACATTTATAAAACATTTTTTTTTCAAATTTATAATTATATACTAATGAATCATTTACTAGCCTATTTATTTTTATCAGGTGTTGTATTATTTATTTTAGGTGTTGTATTATTATCTAGCCCAATGAATGTAACTGGTATTGCTGGATTTATGGTTGCACTTGGTCTATTATTATCATTAGGTATTGGTGGATATTATGCATATGAACATTTTTATAAACAAAAAGAAATTGTATAATAAATATATATATAATGTTTAATCTAGGATTTAATGAATCAACTTTATTTACAGTAGGTATAGTAATGATTATAATTGGTTCAGTAATATTATTTCTATTGCCATCCGCATCATCTTTAGTAAGAGGATTAGGTTTTTTTATATTCGTAGGTGGATGGGGATGTTTAGGAGCAGCTTCGAGCGTATATCTCAGAGGTGCATAAATTAAGTATTATGTATATGAACATTTTTATAAACAAAAAGAAATTGTATAATAAATATATATAATGTTTAATCTAGGATTTAATCTACCAACATTTTTAATTTTTTTATTTGTAATTGGTTTAGTATCTTTTATATTAGGTATTGTAATATTAGCTGCACCAGAAGCAGTCAAAGGATTAGGAACAATAATGTTAGTAGGAGGATTATTTTTATGTTTAGGCATAGGAGGATATTGGATATATACAGGTATGATTAAGAAAAAATCACCAATATCTTCATCACCATCATCATCAGAATCAGATTAAAAAAGTTGAATTTATTATTATTAAGTTTAATAATTTAATAACAATAAAAATGGATGAGCAAACTAATTATACGATAGCTGATATAGAGGATGTATTTGCAGGAGAGTTTAAGAAAGCGTCTGTATCAGAAATTAAAGAAGAAATTTTAGATGAATTTTTTACTAAATTAACAAGTAAAAAATATAAAGATAGAAATGATTACACAACAACTGTAACAAAGTTATTTCGAGAATATAAATTAAATGTTAATAAAGCATCTTTAGTTCATTATTATCGTCAAATGCTCAATGAAAAAAAGATTAAATTTAATCCTAGTTTAGAAGTTTTTATGAAAAAGAGTTCCGCACGTAGTGGATCAGGTGTAGTTGTAATTACAGTATTTACTGGTCCTAGTAAATTTAGTTGTCCAATGGATTGTCATTATTGTCCGCAAGAAACAGACAAAGATGGTAAAATGACTCAGCCTCGATCATACTTATCAAGTGAGCCAGGATGTGCTCGAGCTATTCATAATAATTTTGATCCAATTAAACAAAGCTTAGACAGAATTAAAAGTTTGGAAATGACCGGACATATTGATCCTTCACCAGATAATCCATGCAAATTAGAATATATTGTATCAGGTGGTACATTTAATTTTTATCCCAAAGATTATTTGATGGAATTTATGACAAGTTTATATTATGTTTGTAATTGTTATTATGATTTTAAAAAATATTATCTTACTTGTGTAAATGTACGAGCAATGAAATCAATTGAAGAAGAACAAAAAATTAATGAAACAGCTACTCACAGAATCATAGGATTAACTATTGAAACACGACCTGATTGGATTACTAAAAAGAATACTCATTATCAACCAGATATTGATTTGACAGACATCCAATTATTTAGGATGTATGGAGTAACTCGTATTCAAATTGGAGTGCAGCATACAGATGATTATATATTAAAGAAGATTAATCGTAAATGTACAAATGAAGAAAATAAATGGGGTATTTATATTTTAAAACAAAATGGATTTAAAGTTGATATTCATATTATGTTAGATTTACCTTATTCATCAGCTGAAAAAGATAAAATTATGTTACAAGAAATCTTAGATGATGAAAACTATCAAGTAGATCAATGGAAATTATATCCTACAATGGTAGTTAATTGGACTAAGATCAAAGAATGGTATGATCAAGGATTATATAAACCATATTCAGATAAAAATGATCGTGAATTAATTGATGTATTAAAATATGTTAAACGTCAGGTAAAACCTTGGATCCGTATCAATCGAGTAATTCGAGATATTCCAACTAAAGAAATTATTGGTGGTACCCAAAGTACTGGCATGCGTGATATTGTCCTAAGAGAGATGGAAAAAGAGAATTTACCTTGCCGATGTCTAAGATGCCGTGAAGTTAAATTAAAAGAACATAACTCTAACGACATTAAATTTAAATATGATACATTTCGTTCTTCAAAGGGCACAGAATTCTTTTTGTCCTATACATCATATGACGAAAATACATTATATGGATATCTACGACTGAGATTCAATGACAGTAATTATGGTGTTTTGCCAGTCATACATGATACAGCACTTATTCGTGAATTACATGTACTAGGAGTTTCAGTGACAGTAAATAATGCGGATAGTAATAAAACACAACATAAAAAATTGGGTACTAACTTACTAAAATATGCTGAATATATTAGTATGATGTATGGTTATAAAAAGATTGCTATTATATCTGGTGTAGGTGTGCGTACTTATTATGAAAAGCGTGGGTATAGTTTAAGTAATACGTATATGGTAAAGACTCTAAATCCGTATATGTACATTGCGGGTATTATACTATTTATAATGTTTTTAATTCCAATTATTTATCTTATAATTTTATATGGAAGGTATTATTTTATGCCCTAATTGTAATGATCCAATTATAATACAAGAAATCAACTGTGGAATATTTAGACATGCAGTATTAAAATCAAATAATGAACAGATTAATCCTCATGCACCAAAAAAAGATTGCGATAATTATATTATTAATAATTTAATTTATGGATGTGGGAAACCATTTCAAATAGTTAAAAATAATAATAATTTAGAAGCGGTAAAATGCGATTATATTTAAATATTTTCTTTATATATATTATATTAATATAATGAATAATAACAGCCAAAATTGCGAAAACGGATGGGCAACACAATCAGTATTCGTTGGCCCCGTCCCTGTCTGTTTTAAACCTGGTGATTCAGTCGTTCCAGTTCCCGCGCCCAAAGATGCCCCACAAGGTTCATCTGAAATGTGGGCTCAATACAGACTAGTTACTAGTTTAGGTGTATGTAGCGGTACTTATGATCCAGGTGTAAATAATTTACTAGATGAATGCACCATGAATATGTTTAACACCAGCTACAACCCTGATAATGATTTAAGCACCAAAGATAAAAAAGAATCTTTTACAAATGTTAAAGAAAACAAAAAATGCAAATTTACACCTAAACATTAGATCCGTTCTTCTGGATTTAAATATTTCATACCTAATATATCAAACACATCACGTTCTGAATATATTTGGATTTCTCTTTCACCTTTATATAGTCCGTATTCATTTAATTTATATCCTTGTCGTTTAGCAATACCTCTCATTCTTTCATTAAATTCATATGAACCAGTAAAATATAAGTAAGCAGGAAAAAAAGAATTTAGAGGTACATATCTTATATCTAGTCGTCTAATTGGATTATTCATATATTTACACAAACCCATAAATTTAGTAGGTGATTCATCACCAGTTAAGCTTTCGACAATAAATTTATATTTATATAATTCATCAACTATTTTTTTTAATAAAGTATTGTCATTATTATAGGAAGTTACTAATAAATCAATATCATTTGATGTTAATTTTTTACGTCTAAAAGAACCGCATATATCAAAAATAATATTAGAATTTAACTTCTCAAATATATCATATATAAATTCACGAATTTGGGTAATTTCGGATCTAGGTATTTTATTTTTAACTTTACCAAAATATTCTAATCCAATTTTAACTTGATCTGGTACAGTAACATCACCAGATGCAACTAAATTTTGTAATTGTTTAACAGAAGTTAATTTATGTTGATCAATTAGTTTATTAGCTAATTTATCACCGATACCAAAAATAGTTAATAGATCTTCATAAATCAAACTGGATTTTTTATTGTATAGAATAGTATCACAGTTATATTTACTACAAAAATCATCTATTTCTAATAATTTATTATTTGCTAAAAATTCATCTACGCGAGCCATGGTTCCTTTTCCAACTCCGCTTAAATGAGCAATATCTTTTGAATCTTTGATAGGATTAGGATATAATTGGATTTGTTTGGAAGAATTTCTTAGACTAATAATTTTATGTTTGTACATGGTTTTTTCTTTAGCGTCATTTGAATTTTTATAAATATATTCATTGATTTTAATTAGTTTTCTAAATTCTAAATATAATAATTCATTGGCTTTATTTACTGTATGTAATTCATCTGATTTATTTTTTCTACTCATATGAATACATTATATTTTTATTATAAACATTCATTAATACTTTTTTTAACGGAATATAGAATGACAGAAAATAGTTTTTTTCCAGATATGACAAATAAAAATATTTTATTAGATGATGTCGCAAAATATAGTGTTACTTTACCGGATAAAGCTCAAACAATATCAGACATCATTAGAAAAAATTATCAATTAATATTTCCAGAAGAGAATTTGGAAGAATTAACAATTACAGATGCAATGGCTTGTGTTGGTGGTAATACATTATCATTTAGTTCATTATTTAAAACAATTAATGCAAATGAGATTAATACGACAAGGTATCAGTATTTAATTCATAATATGAAACAATATGAAAAGACAAATATTTCATTTTACAATGATAATTATTTAAATTTAATAAATAAGTTAAAACAAAATATAGTGTTTATTGATCCGCCATGGGGAGGTCCAATCTACAAATCCCAGTATAAAATGGATATTGGAATTACTACTGATGATGAAAAAGAAGTTAAATTATATGAAATGATAGATATTTTATTTAATAATGAGAGTGGAACAAAAATGATAATATTTAAGTTACCGACAAATCACAATATTGACAATTTTAAGAATACAAAGTATAAGTATAAGATGATTTGTTTGAAGAATATGTTGTTGATTATGATTTTTAAGATAAATTGAAAATTATAAATTATAGAAATAAACATTATTTATTATATTAGTATAATAAAGAATGGCTGAAGAAATTATCATAAAACCTGCGTCGGATGACGTATATATAAATATAATTGATTGGCAGTCTGAAAATGTTGGAGATGATGACGATCGACGATTTATCATCAGATTTTTTGGTAGGACAAATACTGGATTATCTATTACAGTGTCGGTGTATAATTTCTTTCCGTATTTTTTTGTTAAAGTACCGAGAAGTTGGACAGCAACTGACATACAAAAGTTTATTAATGGAATGAAAGGAATGAGCAAAGATCATGGTGTAAATATTTGTAAATGGGATTTAACTACATGGAAAGAATTTTATGGATTTAAGGCAGATAAGAAATTTAATTTTTTGATGGTTCAGTTTAAGACCAGTGATAGTATGAAATTTTATCATAATCGATCAAAAGATGGTATATTAGATATTAGGATGGGATACAAATCGGAAAAGTTTCAGTTATACGAATCTAATTTTGATCCAATGTTACGATTTATGCACACGCAAGATATTAAGTCATGTGGGTGGGTTAAATTACCAAAGGGAAAATATAGACAAGATAAATCATTAAAGACATATACGGATTATCATTTGCGAATTAATTATGAAGATGTTGAATCACAAAATAAGTTTGTAGATCCGCCTAAATTAGGTATGGCTAAATTTAAAATATGTTCTTTTGACTTGGAATGTTATAGTCATGATGAGCAATTTCCACAACCAGATAGAAAAGAAGATCCTATTATACAAATTGGTATGGTATTTTTTACATTTGGTGAAAAAGATATGAAGAAATATATTTTAACGCTTAAAGATTGTGATGATATTGAAGATGCAACAGTATTAAGTTATGATAAAGAGCAGAATTTATTAATTGATTTTCAGAGAATTATTCAGGAAGAAGATCCTGATATTCTAACAGGTTATAATATTTATGGTTTCGATGAGAAATATATTCACGGTCGAATGAAAATTAATAGAGTTGATGAATTTGGATATATTAGTCGAATTAGTACCAGAACAGAATTTAAAGAAAATGTAAAATTATCATCTGCTGCACTAGGTGATAACGTTATGCACTATTATAACACAATTGGTCGAGTTCAAATTGATTTGATGAAACTTATTCAGAAAGATTATAAATTAAATAGTTATAAGCTAGATGCAGTAGCAGAACATTTTATGAAAGAGATTATTAAGAAAATAGAAGTTGAGGGTGATAATACTAAATTATATTTAAAGAAGAAAGGTGAATTCAAAGTAGGTAATTTCGTAAAAATATCTGAAGAAGATGATGTTGTTACTGATAAAATGAAAATTGTTAATCTAACAGATGAATATATTGAAGTTCGGGGTAATTTAAGTTTTGTATTAGACAACGAAACAATAACAAAAAATATGAAGCAGCATAGGTATTTTTATGCGGGTAGTGTGAAAGATGATTTATCTGCAAGTGAGATGTTTCGTTATTATGAAGGTGGTAATTCTGATGATATTTGTACTATTGCCAAGTATTGTATTCAGGATTGTGTTTTACCGATTAAACTGTTATTAAAACTTAACAAAGTTCCTGAGAATATGGAGATGGCTAGTATTTCTAGTGTGCCTATGCAATGGATTTTCTTGCGTGGTCAGGGTATTAAATCATTTAGTTTGGTGGTGAAGAAATGCCGCAAACGAGGATTTTTAATTAAGACATTACCGAGACCGATTAGAGATGAAGAAAATGATGATCCAAGTTATGAAGGTGCGATTGTATTAACACCGGAGCCTAAATTTCATCGAGTACCAATTTCAGTTAATGACTATTCCAGTCTTTACCCAAGTTCGATGATTGCCGAAAATATTTCTCATGAAATGTTTGTAGATGATCCGGAATTTGATAATCTACCAGATTATACTTATAATGTAGTGAAATTTGATCAAGAATTAGCAGATGGTTCGAAAGAAGAAGTTGTTTGTAAATATGCAAAAGAGAAAGATAAATTTGGAGTGATTCCAGAGATTTTGAACGATTTACTTACAGAAAGAAAGCAAGTAAAGAAATTAGAAGAGGTGGAAACTGATGTGTTTATGAAAGCGATTTATAATGGCAGACAGTTAGCTTTGAAATTAACAGCAAATTCTTTGTATGGGCAAATTGGTGCGGCAACAAGTCCAGTTTGTTATGTAAAGCTAGCGGCATCTACTACCGCAGTAGGAAGATCGCAAATTATGATTGCCAAGAATTTTGTAGAAAAAGATTTGAAGAATATATTGACTTTTATCTATGAGAATAAAGAGAATAAAGATAAACTTTATGAATTCTTTAAAGATAATCTTAAGAATAAAATGGGTAAGACACTTGCAGATGATGAGAAAGAAACAACTAAAATTATAAAACAAGTGACAGAAATATTTGATAAATATGAGATTAATCCGGTGGTGGTTTATGGTGATAGTGTTGCGAATTATACACCTGTATTAACAAGACAAAATGGTAATATTAATATAATTAGTATTGAAGAATTAGGTAAGAAAGGTGAATGGAATTATTGTTTTGAGAGCAGTAAAGAATATTGTGAATTAAAAGATATTGAATCATGGACAGATGATGGATGGAAAAAAATTAGTAGAATAATTCGTCATAAATTACCAAAAGAAAAGAAGATGATGCGAGTTGTAACTAATATTGGATTAGTTGATGTAACCGATGATCATTCATTGATTACTAGTGATAATAAAGAAATATCACCTAAAGATCTTAAAGTAGGTGATAGTTTATTGCATAGTGAGTATCCAATTGATTATCTTTGTGGATTTGAAATTAATAATTCTGAAGAAACGTATATTTATACTGATCATGCACAAGCAGCATTATTTACATTTTTACTAAGATTAAATCAATATAGTTATTCAATTGATACAATTGATAATAAAATTAAAATAGATTTAACAAAAATTCCAAATGTAGAAAATAATTATTTAATTAAAAAAATTCATGAAATTGCATATCCTGATGGTGAATACGTATATGATTTGACAACTGAAAATCATCATTTTCAAGCAGGTGTTGGACAAATGATTGTTCATAATACAGATTCTATATTCAATGACTTTGGTATTCAATTGCGTGAGACCAAAGAAGTTATACATTCTAAAGAAGTTTTAATGCCGGCGATTACATTAGGTAATATGGTCAGTAAATTTGTTCAAGCCAAGCTAAGATATCCACATGAACTATCATATGAAAAGACATTTTTCCCGTTTGCAATCTTTTCGAAGAAGAGGTATGTGGGGAATAAATATACGGACGACGATGTAGAATTTACACAAACATCGATGGGTATTGTATTAAAACGCAGAGACAATGCACAGATAGTAAAGAAAGTGATAGGAGGGATGGTAGATATTATGATGAATGAAATTGATTGTGATAAAACAATTATATTCACTAAGAAATCTATTAAAGATATATTTAAGGGTAAATATCCGATCAAAGACTTTGTTACGTCTAAGACATTGAAAGATATTAAGAAATATAAAACAACAGTAAAGAAAGATAATAAAGGTAATGCTATATTAGATGGTGGTAAAGAGCAAAATATTATTAACATTGCGCATGTTATGTTAGCGCAAAAGATGATTAAAGAGAAGAGAGATAATGCACCACAGATGAATGATCGAGTACCATTTGCGTATATAGAAATGCCGAAAATAAAAGGCCAAAAATTATTACAGGGTGAGAAGATAGAACATCCTGATTATATTATAGAGAATGGATTAAAGATTGATTATATGTTTTATATTACCAATCAAATTATGTTACCAGCGATTCAGTTTCTAGAGTTAGTGACGAAGAAACCAGAAGATGCTACAGAATTATTTAATGATTTAATTAAAGAAGAAGAATGTAAGAGATCTGGTAAGCCTTACATGAAAAATGTTTCTTTAGATAGATGGTTAGCTTAAGTATATTTTAGTAATACATCTTTGGTTGTATATTTTAATGCAGCTTCATTTGTAGATTCGGGAATAATTTTTGGAGCCTTACCTTCTTTGTATGCTTCTAACCATCTTAATATACATACACACCATTTATCACCCGAAACTAATCCAGGAAAAGAAGGTAAATGAGGAGTAATTAAATCATTTCCTTTACTTTTAGTAAATTGTAGAAAATTATCGTCCATGATAGCGCAAACAACATGAGTACCAGTATCTGAATCACCAGTAGAACAATTACCATCACGATAAAATCCGGTTATTTTACCAGGAATAGTACAACATGGTACCATTGGTGTTCCTAAAATATTATTAACTTTATAGTTTTCTAAAAGTTCATAATTTCTAAAATATATATAATATATAGTTAATAATCCAAGTAATAATATAATATATAAATTATTCATATATTATATTAAGAAATATAAAATGAAAACAATTGCAGGTTTTTATCAATGTTATAAAGAAAAAAAAGCATTTACACATGCAATAGAAGCATATAGAAAAAATTATCCTATTGAAAATTTATATATTGTAAATGATAACGGAGATGAATCATTAAAAGAAATAGCGGATAAATATAATGCAAATTATCATTATAAATATAGTAATACAGGATATACTAATTGGGATGATAGATTAGATGAAGGAATTAGTATATTAGAAAAACCACTTGAATGGTTATCAAGATTATATGATGCACTATTAACTTTTACTGAAGAATTTTTTATAATATTAGAAGATGATGTATATGTAATTAATAAAGTGAATACAGATGATTTACAATATGATATTAATGGATGTAATAATGGAGGATTTATAAGTCCAATAATTGAATATATATATACTGTTAATTTAAATTTAATAGATAAACCAATTATAGGTAATGGTGCATTTGGTGGAACAATATTAAGAACATCTTTTTTTAAAAAAATATTAGAGAATAAAGAAGATATTAAGAATCATTTAATAAATTATTATAATTTGAATGGAGTAATTTCTCAAGATCAAATCGTTACTTTTTTAACATATATATATAATGGTACAATTGGAAAATTATCAGGATATACGCAATTTAGTGATGATGATTATATTGAAAAATATAACTCGAATAAAATAGATATAATGCATCAATATTGGAAATTATATGAAAATAAAAGTACTAGTTTAAAATTATGTGAAGATAATTGTATATTATTAGATAAAAAATATCCAGATTAATTAGTATAAAAACATAAAGATGCATAATGATCTTCACGACCACATTTCATACATCCACTTAATTCTTTATCATCATCAATATAATTATTATTAATATCTATTTCAGCGTGACATTCTTTATAAGTATGATATGCTAATCCGCAACGAATACATCCTTTTGCAGCAGGTATAGCTTGTTTATATAATATAATATCTTTTTGTAATTTTAATCTATATGCAATAGATAATTCTAGATCAGGAAAATTATTATTCCATATATAATCAATACCGTATAAGCACATATATTTAATAAAATTTCTATATTCCATTAATATTTAATATATATAATTATTTATATTAAATTTATAAAAGTATTACCGCTTTCAGCGCTAATAGGGGCGTTGCCCGTATTACCAAAGGAACGTAAATTTATTATCTGTAGTGTTTAATATTAATATCAGATGTATTTAATGATGATGTTGATAAATAACCTTCATCATCATCAGAACCATCTACGCTATAAGTATTATTTGAACGTCTTGATGATTTTCTAGATGATTTTCTTTTACCTCCTTCAAATGATTCTACTTCTTTACTATTATTTCTGTTTCTTCTACGCCTACCTTTACTTCTACCGTTATCACTATCACCTACATATGCATCACGATCACTATCACGCTCACTCTTACGTTCTTCACGTTCTATATTGCGATAGATATCTTCAGCATCACTATTTTCTTGTAAATTTTCAATCATTTCTTTATATCTATATTCATCTTTATCATCCCATGTATCTAAATCTCTCTTAGCAAGACTTTTTTTAAGATATCTATGATATTCTAAATCTTTTTTATTTATATTTCCATTTATAAATTTATCTTCTAATTCATCAATATCATATTTAATATCATCTTCTGTACGATTGCTATAGGAATCTTCTGATTTTGAAGATGATTGTTTTCTAGCTTCTTTTCTAGCTTCTCTTTTTTTTTGTTGTTGTCTTTTTTTACTTCCCTTACCTCTCTCGCCTGCACCTTTTTGATTTTCTTTTAATGATTTTAAAATATCCATTAATTCAGTAGATAATTCTTCACCACCTGATTGTGTTAGTTCATCTTCATCTTCATGATTATTGTTTTCTGAGCTAAAAATATTTTGAGATTCTAAAGCGCCACCACGTAAATTAACTGTTTGATAATTAAAATTATTTTCGGATAATAGAAGCATATTTCTAATATTATCACCACCAATCATATTATTAGTTTCTGTTTCTATAATTAAACGTTGAATTTTATCCATAGTTTCATTAATAAAACCACCAGTCATATTATTAGTTTCAGTTTCTTGAATTAAACGTTGGATTTTATCCATTGTTTCATTAACAAAACCACCAGTCATATTATTAGTTTCAGTTTCTTGAATTAAACGTTGAATTTTATCCATTGTTTCATTAACAAAACCACCAGTCATATTATTAGTTTCAGTTTCTTGAATTAAACGTTGAATTTTATCCATTGTTTCATTAACAAAACCACCAGACATATTATTAGTTTCAGTTTCTTGAATTAAACGTTGAATTTTATCCATTGTTTCATTAACAAAACCACCAGACAATGATGGTACTTCAGTGGATTCAAATAGAGAATGGGATATTTCTGGCATAGTTTCAGTGTCACCAGAAACTGCGTTTAAACCACCAGAAATTTTAGATTGAGATTCTGAATGTTCAGCATTATCAATTATATTATGAATTTTATTAATTAGATCAGCACATTCAGTATTAGTACTAACATTTGAATCTGTTTGAGTAAGTAATTTATTAATTTCAGCTATAATATGTTGATTATTACTATTTTTAGAAGAAGTGCCTCCCATGATATAATTTTAATTAGAAATTAATTTTTGAAAAATAAAAACTAAAATATTTGTATGATGCAAGAGTTTATCGTTGGAGTATTAATTTTAGTTATAGTATATTTAATATATTCAATTAATAATTCAGGATTAACTAAAGCTGAATTTGATGGACAAATTTTTATGGTTCAAGAATTACCCGATAAAATGAAAGCAGTAGATCTTTTAATTAAATTAAAAAATGATCTATCAACAATTGCGCAAAAAACATTAGAGCGTGCTAAAGATGAAAAAAATTCAGAATATATAGGTTATATGCAAATAATTAATGATAGATTAAATACAGTATATATAAGAGAAGTAGAAAAAGATAGTCCATATACAAGCTATAGTGTGAATAAAGGTGAAGAATTAGTATTTTGTTTAAGAAATAAAGAAACACATCAATTTTATGATTATAATAAAATATTATATGTAGCTGTTCATGAAATTGCACATATTGGATGTCCTGAAGTTGGTCACACTAAATTATTTTTTGAATTAAATAGATATATATTAGAAACTGCGCAACAAAATAATATGTACGAGTTTGTAGATTATAATAATACACCTGAAGAATATTGTGGTATTCAAATATATACCAATGTATTAAATTATGAGTTCTAATACATATTTATTTTTTTAATTCTATATTATGCTAACTTATTTGTATAATATATTATTTAATCCATATTTTATATCATTTAGAGTGTGGATGAATGCATATAGATTATTTGTTACATTATGGGAAATTACAAATAATGATCAAGAAAGATTAGCTGCTGTACAACCATTAATATATAGTGTAGTAATGTCAAGTTTTGCACCATATAGTATTGTTCTATTATCTAAAAATGCGATAGGATATTCAAGTATTATTAATGATATGGTTTATTATGGATCCATTGGATTTATTACATCAAATATAGTATTAGGGAATAAGTATTATAGAAATATAATTAATAATGATAGATTTTCATATATATATAAATTTATTAATATTGGAGTAATTGTTTATTGTAATAAATATAACAAATTTAATTATATAATAATAGGATTACCATTTCAAATTCCAATGATAATAAAATATTTTGGAAAATTAGATAACAGATATAGAAATGAAATGGTATATAAATTATTATATTTTATATTTAGAATACTATATTGCATATTATTAATAGTTATTGCAATAAAACATAAATTAAATGATATATTATTATATTTAATTGCAATATTTTTATATTTTTTATATAATTATTAATCATGAGTGATAACTATAAACCTTTTAAAATTATATATAAATATAGAAATAATAATAGAAAATTTCAGTATTTATATTACATTTATTTAGGTAATGTATCAAATAATATTAAAAGAATTTTATCTAAAATTAATAATTTAACATTTTTTCAAACAATAAAAGAATTATCACCAGATGAAATTATAGAATTAGAAAATTATTATGATATATATTGGTATGAAAATTTATTTTTATCAGATCATTTAAACAAATGTAGAAAAACTTTTAATTCAAGTACAGACAAAGATAAAATTACAAAAAAAATGGGTGTTGAATGGATAGAAAAACATATTAAAATAACAAAGAAATCCAATTTAGTTTATTCATTTAGAGGTAAAATTAAAATTGAAAGATTAAAAAAACAGTATATGGAAGATAATCAAATAAATAATGAAATTGGTAATCAAGTTGGTGGTGAAGACGAAGATAATATAGAAGAAGATATAGAAGAAAATGATGAAGATGATGAAAATATTGGTGAAGAAGAAAGCGAAATTTTTGGTGAAGAAAAACAAGAAGAAAAATTAGAAGAAGAGGTTGATTTTAATGTAAATGAATTAGAAGATATGCATTTAATTAATGAAAGTATAGATAAAGAAGCGGATAAAACAAAAAAATTATTAACTAATATTTTAGATGAAGAATCCTCAAGCGCAAAAATTAGAAAAGAAAGAACGATACAATTTGATAATTCAAATGATAATAATAATTATGATGCAGATATTAGTGATATTTATAATAAACAATATATATATTCGCAGTTTATTTACAAAGATGATACAATATTGAATATGAAAAAGAAGATATGTATGACAATAGAAAAGAATAAAATGTTTGATTCATCATTACCTTATTTAATACCATCTAGATTATATACATGGACTGAATATACATATAATGAGTATAGTGAATCTAAGTATCAGGATAAAAAAGATTATTTAATGTTAGGAAGAAATTGGTTAAGACAAAATACATTATTACCATTAGATGTAGTACCATTAGATAATTTTCACGATTATGAAAAATTAAAAGGACAATTAGGTGTGATTAAAGAGAGTATGAATAGATATGGTTCAAGAGTACATACAGAAGATAATAACCAAATGATTATTAATGATTATATTGATTATATTCCAAATAATGAAATATTTATGACTGATATATATACTGAATTAGGATTAAATTATAAACCATCACAAGAAATTAATAAAAATTTAATTGATTTTTATGTAAAGATATATTTTACAGAATGTATATCTGAATTTACGAATATAATAGATTATTTAAATGGTAATATTGATGTAGAATCAAAAAAAATTAGACAAATTACTACAACAATAGATAATGATTTAGCGTTAGAAAATCAAGTAATGAATTATGTGGAGAGTGAATATAATTCAAAAAATTTATATAAAAATTATTACAAAGATAATTTTATTACACAGACAACAACGCATGTATCATTATATTTAACAAATTTAAATGGTAGAAATATTAATATAGAAAAAGAATTGACTGTAGCAAGTATTTTAAAATTTGATTTAAATCGTATATTTGAAAATTATGAATTAACTGATAAATATCCATATATACAATATCAACCACCTGATTCAGCAGGATGGCACAAATTTAGAACTATATCACCCGAACATGATAAAGAAGCGATACAATCAAAGTGGTTAGAAAGTAATCCATATGGTATTAGTTTTAAAATTAAAGTTGAAATTAAAGGTGGTGCGAGTAATAAATATATATCGGTAAAATTAACTGAATATGGTAAATTAGAGTATAAGACGCAGTGGAAAGAAGAAGACCAAGCTACATTTGAAGATATTAATAAGACATTTTATTATGTGCAAGATTTGATACAAAAAATTAATAAAGAAAATTCTCATTTTAAGATATTTGTACCAACAGAAAGTGATTTTAAATTTGCCTTTATTAATAATATTCAAAGTTTTGAATTACCAATTGTAGGTAAAAGCAAAGAAAAATCATATGTAATTAATCATAACGATCTATCTGATTTTTGTAGATTATTTTTTCCATATTTATCAGTAGTTATTGAACCAAGAAAAAGAGAAGGTAAAGAAAAGAAAGCGGAAGAAATGAGTAAATATGGTACATATTTGAGGTATAAAAGAGTATCAAATTATTATAATGAAATGAATATTGAGAGAAGAATAAGATATTTTTTAAAGAATTATGAATATGATGAAAAAGGAATGGTTAAAGAAATTAGTAAGCAATATAATTTAACAGAGCAAATTGCATTACAAAAAATTAGAGATGCAAATGAAAAGTTTTCATATTTAAAAAAGGGTAGAAATGTTTTAAAAAAGTTTGAGAATATTCCGCGTTCAAAACCAGCTGGTGTAGAAGTAGATATCCAAGGTAAATCTCGTGAAAATTATAAGATTAGAATATCTGGTGCAAGATCACAATGGCAATTAAATGAAATCTTACGATTAATGAATATAGTCTTATATTTATATGTTGATGTGTATCATGTTAAAAATAAAGAGAGAAAAGATATGATGTATGTATTAAGTAATTTAAATAATATTGCTAAAAGAAGAAATATGGTAGAGGTATTAACGGATATAGCGGAGGAAGTTAGAACGGTTAAGAAAATAACTAAATTGGATAAGGAAAGATTAGGATTTAAGCCGGAAAAGGGGCAAAATCACTGGACAAGAAATTGTCAGAATAGTGGTACTAAAAAGAGACAGCCTACACAGCATCAAACAGAAATAGATTTAATTAAGAATGGATATACATTAAATCCAGAAACAAAAACGTATGAGAAGAAAGTTATTATAAGTGGAAAAGAAGTAGTATTAAGATCGATTAAGATACCAACAGAAAATGCTAATTTATATTACACATGTGATGTAGAAGTAAATAAAAAATATTCGTATATTGGATATTTAACAAAGAGTAAGCATCCATCTGGATTATGTATGCCTTGTTGTTTTAAAAATGATTCATTTAATACTAAAAATAATAAGAAGAGAGAGATTAATGAAAAATGTGCTAATAGAGGTGTTATGGAAACTGTAGGTGAAATTAAAAATATTAAATCAGATAAGATATATATATTACAAGAAACGAATAAAGTACAGGAGGGAAGATTTTCTTTTTTGCCAGAATATTTGGATATATTTTTTAACAAGTTAGTATCAAACGATAAATTAATTAAAAATCATTATCTAACACAATCTAAATCTGGATATTTTTTCAAATATGGTGTAAGTAATCAAAAGATTCCATATTTAAGTGCGATATCATCTGTATTGGATAAAGATTATGGTGATGTATTAACAGAATTATTTAATAATATGGATGATGTTTTATTTACATGTTTAAATAATGGGGAAGTAAGGTTAAGATTTGGGGAGATAGAAACATTTAAAAATTATATATTAAATGGTGTAGGGGTAACATATGAATTTTTGGATGATTTAGTATCCTATAAATATAATATTAATTCGTATATATTTGAGAAGAGGGTATCAAAGAGAATTAATGAAAATGGTGAATGGTTAAAATATGATGATTATGTATTAATATGTAAAAACAATGAAAATTATAATGAGTATAAAGTAAAAAATAATGTTATTATAGTAAAAGATGATTTATTATATTTTCCAGTATTAAATTTACAGAAAGATAATCAAAGTAAAAAAGAGAAATTTATTAAAATAGATAAATTATATGAATACAAAGATACAGAAGATAATATTATTAATAGAATTAATAAATATTACAGTCTAAATTGCTTACAAAATACAACATTATCAGGAAATGTATTCAGTAATAGTAAAGAAATCCAATTAATGATTAACTCAAACAAGTTCAACATCGTAGGTCAGGTGATAGATTATAGATATAAATGCAGATTTCTCATGATAAAAGGGTCTAACAAAAATACATTTTTATTCCCTGTACAACCCTCAGGATGTTTAAAAGATGTAGAAATATATAAAAATTATAATGATTATGTGAATACAATTAATTCAACAATGAGGTTTTTAATGGATTTAGATATAAATATAATTCCAACTGGTATAACATACACTCAAAAAATTAGGGATAAATATATGGTATCTGGATTATTTATACAAGAAAATATTATTTTACCTGTTACAATAGTGAGAATGGATGAAACCGAGATTAAAAGATTTGCCAAAGAACATAAAATTAAAAACTTTATGGTGGTATCAAGAGTTGATGATGATATTATTGATAGAGAAATATTAAAGGGTGTTGATAATAAAATAGTAGATGATAGAATAATTAAAGTGAATAAAATGGATTACATAGAAGAAAGTTATGATAGATTAAGATTAGAAATCAGTGAATATTTATTTAATAATAGTAAAATAAAAGATGAATTAGATGAAGTAAGTAAGATGGATGTAAATAAAACTAGAAATATTTTAAGTAAAATAGTAAAAGATGTTGTAACGATTATACCAAGGATTCCAAAATTAGATAATTATCAGATTACAAATTTTAGACAATTATGTAAATTAGATCAAAAATGTGATCATTATCATTGTGGTAAAGTTGGAAAAACATGTCAATTACAATTAACTAAGGAAGTATTAGATGAATTTTTAGTAAGATTAAGTAATGAAATGACATATAATTTAATTAAAAGAAATGAAGTATTAAGAAAAAATACATATTCTGTACCAGATATATATCAATATGATTTTTTTACAAGTAAGAAAAATGAGAAATTAATTAAGACTAGTAACTTAACAATTGATAATATATTAAAAGAAATATATGGTGAAAATAATATTCCTATTATTGGTAAAAAACGATTAATTAAAAAGAATATAGAAGTTGAATTGCATCCACCAAAAATATTTGGTCAAAGGATAGAACAATTAGTTAAAAAAGAAAATGGTGTATATAGAGCAGTAATTAATGGATTTTATTGGATAAAAAATAGATTAATGGAAATGGAATATAGAAATTTAGGATATGAAGGATCGTTACAAAATGATATTATTAATTTGTTTAAGGGTAAATTAATTAATTGGATATTAGATGAAAATAATTTAGAAAAACTGTATAAATATTTTAATATTAAAACAATTGTTCAATTAAAAGAAAAATTAGTAGCAAATGATCAATTAGATCCAGATGGAATGTATAGATATGAATTATTTATATTATCGGATATATTAGATTGTAAGATAATTGTAAATAATCAATATGATGAAAAAATTATAGATATAGGAAAAAATGACAAGATTATCGAAATTAAATATGAGATATATAATAATGTAATCACCAAATTTTTTGTTGTTTATACATTAGAATAATCATTAGAATAAAAAACTAATATAATTTATTATTTATAAATTATATGAGTAAAAAATTAAATTTACGAAAAAAGATATTAAATTTAGATACTAATGATGAACCTACTAATTTTAATAATCTACGAGATTATATAGTAAATGTATATGAAGAATCAAAGCCAGGTACTCCATATAACCCACCTAATATTCCATTAAGTCAAGAAGTTGTTTTTAAAAAACCTAATGTTAGTGGATTAATGCCTGTTGGTGTCAATGGTAAAGATGGTAAAAATGGTTTAAATGGTAAAGATGGTAAAGATGGTAAAGATGGTAAAGATGCGATAGGTGCAACAGGATTAAGAGGTGATACCGGTGCAACAGGATTAAGAGGATATACAGGTGCAACCGGATTAAGAGGAAATACAGGTGCAACCGGTTTAAGAGGAGACACAGGTTCAACCGGTTTAAGAGGAGACACAGGTGCAACAGGATTA
>Ga0114958_10000137_pt1 | contig 60243 bp, 56 predicted proteins | sample C_130208_EF_Meta_FD_89577 | JGI IMG/M metagenome (GOLD analysis project Ga0114958, IMG submission 89577) | Freshwater microbial communities from Lake Croche, Canada to study carbon cycling - C_130208_EF_MetaG | ecosystem: Environmental > Aquatic > Freshwater > Lake | place: Lake Croche, Canada... | reverse complement strand
TTCGATACCGAACGCGTGCGTGCACTTGATGCTCAAACAGGCGATGCGTCCAACGCGCGACGCAATGCTGAATCGTCGATCCCACTGGGTCGCTACGGGGAGCCTGATGAGTTCGGGGCATTCGTGGCCTTTGTGTTATCTGCCAAAGCAAGCTATCTCACCGGTACCGCTATAAGCCTCGACGGCGGCTCCAACCAAAGCCTTTAGTCCGGGCCTTTTCGACTTCCTACCTAGCTAGGCTGCCCCAGAAATTGAGTCCGGTACAGGTCGCTGTACAGGCCGCCGGTTGCGATCAACTCATCGTGAGTACCGGTTTGCACAATCCGACCATCATCGACAACCAAAATCATGTCTGCATCTCGAACCGTTGAAAGTCGATGAGCAATAACTAGTGATGTGCGCCCCTTGAGAGCAACAGCAAGTGCCTGTTGGACTGCCAGTTCTGATTCAGAGTCAAGGTGGGCTGTTGCTTCATCCAGTACCACGATTTCAGGAGCCTTCAATAACAAGCGAGCAATGGCCAGACGTTGCTTTTCTCCACCCGAGAGTCGATAGCCACGATCCCCCACCACAGTGTCTAGGCCTTCCGGCAGGGACTGGACCAAGTCAAAGATTTGCGCTAAACGCACAGCGGTGTCTAGTTCGGCATCCGAGGCAGAAGGTTTGGCGTAGAGCAGGTTCGCCCTGATCGTGTCGTGAAACATATGTGCATCTTGTGTTACTACACCGATGCGCTCACGCAAAGACGACAACGTCACATCGCGCACATCTGTTCCCGCGATACGTACGCTTCCAGATGTAACGTCGTAGAGTCGAGGAACCAACGAGGTGATCGTCGTCTTGCCCGCGCCCGAAGGACCGACCAGGGCAGCCATGGAGCCAGCCGGAATAGTGAAGGACACATCGCGCAAAACATCTACTGACTGCATGGGGGTTGGCAAGGCGATGGCTTCTAGGGATGCAAGAGAGACTTCGGCTGCCGAGGGGTAGTGGAAGTCAACGTGCTCAAATTCAATACTGGCCGAGTGCACCTGCAAATCCGTGGCATCTGGGATCTCGTCGATCATCGGCGCAAGATCAAGGACCTCAAAGACACGGTCAAAGCTGACTAATGCCGTCATTACGTCAACGCGGACATTTGCCAATGAGGTCAATGGTCCATAGAGCTGCGACAGGAGCGCTGCTAGCGCCACCAGATGTCCCAACGTCAGCGTTTGATCAATGACCAACACCCCACCAACCCCATAGATCAGAGCCGTTGCAAGAGCTGCGACCAAGGTCAACGCGGTGAAGAAGATCCGGTTTGCCATCGCGATACGCACACCAATATCGCGCACTCGCCCGGCCTTGCTCGAAAAGGATTCATCCTCCTCTTGTGGACGTCCGAAAAGTTTCACCAAAAGGGCGCCAGAGACATTGAAGCGTTCGGTCATCACTGTGCTCATTGATGCATTGAGATTCATCGACTCGCGCGTAAGTCCCTGGAGTTGCTTGCCGATGCGCCGAGCTGGATACAAAAAGATGGGAAGCATCAACAGCGATGCAACCGTTATAGGCCAACTTATGGCGAGCATGGCAATTGCCACTAGGACAAGTTGAATGACGTTGGAGAAGACCCCCGACAAGGTGCTCGTGAAGGCTTGCTGTGCCCCGATCACATCGGTGTTCAACCGAGAGATGAGTGCACCGGTTTGAGTTCGCGTAAAGAACGCCACTGGCATTCGCAAGACGTGACTAAAAACTTCGGTCCGTAGAAGATAAATCAAACCCTCTCCGATGCGCGAGGAAAACCAGCGCAGAGCCAGCCCAATGAGGGCACTAACTACCGCGATTCCTGCCACCACCAGGGAAAGCGTGATGACGACGGATTTATCCCCTTTAACAATCCCGTTGTCCACGATCCGGCCCCATAGCAGGGGTGATACCACTCCCAGAACCGAAGAAATTGACACCAGGACAAGGAAGGAAATGATCTGGCCCTTAAAGGGTCGCGCATACTGCAGGATCCGACGCGTCGTTCCCGGTGGCAGCTTGGTCTGGCCTTGGGCGGAGTCGCGCGAAAGCGTGTGCAGGGTTCGCCAGGCTCCCCCACCATGCATCGACATAGATCAACCTTTCACATTGGCCGTCGTACTTTTAGCACCAAGGACTTGGCAACTACTGCGGTTCTTCAGTCTGTGATGTCAATCGCACCACGGCTTCTTGGACGCGACGAGAAATGCGTTCACGCTCTAGCTGGGATTCTTCCACTTGATTGAGAAGGGCCTTAAACTCCGCCAACCAACCCGCATCAGCCGAACTCAGGATGCGCAAAACAGATTCTAGTTCCTCCGGCGATGCGATCAGGTCAATAAGACCAAGACTAAGCGCCCGTTGTGCGCCGATTTCACCTGTCAGAGTTAACGCCAAGACCTGCGAACGCGACACCCTTTCGACAAGGCGCCCGAAGGCTGCCTTAGCTGGGAACTGCGATGTTTGATCAACAGCGAGGTCAAAAGTGGCCAATTGTGAGGCTACGAACAGGTCGCAGGACAAAGCCAGCGTTATGCCGTTGCCGATCAGTGGCCCAGAGGCCACCGCGATCACAGTCCTTGCTGGGCTACTTAGCCAATCAATGTGACGTGATGTGAGATCCGCAGTGCGCTCAATCTCGTCGTTGATATTGATCACGACAATCGGTGCGGCACTGACGTGTGCATCGCTTACTGCCGACTCAAGTTCACCAGCTTGAAGGTCAATGATCGTCCCAGACATCTTCCTATCCTCTCTTGAATCCACGATTACAACCACTAGGCAAGGGACACTAAGTCAACGTAATCGTCATTCCACATGTCTTCAGCCCCATCAGGCAGCAAAAGCACCCGCTCGGGATCAAGCGCCACCACGGCTCCTTCGTCGTGAGTGACCAAGACAACGGCACCTTCATAAGCACGAAGCGCTGCGAGCACTTCTTCACGACTAGCTGGATCTAAGTTGTTGGTTGGCTCGTCAAGCAGCAGTACGTTTGCTGCCGACACCACCAGGGTTGCCAAAGCTAAACGGGTTTTTTCGCCGCCAGAAAGCACAGCCACTGGCTTACTCACGTCATCACCAGAAAAGAGGAAGGAGCCCAAAACGCTGCGCACACCAGCATCATCGAGATCGGGTGCCGACGAGCGCATATTTTCAAGAACAGTTCGTTGCGGATCGAGTGTTTCGTGTTCCTGCGCGTAGTAGCCCAACCTCAAACCATGACCTGGGTCGATCTGCCCCGTGTCGGAAGATTCTGAGCCGGAAAGAATTTTCAGCAAGGTAGTTTTCCCAGCACCGTTAAGTCCCAGAATGACAACCCGGCTCCCCCTGTCAATGGCCAAGTCAACATCGGTAAATATTTCTTGGGACCCGTAAGACTTTGATAACCCTTGGGCCATGAGCGGTGTCTTCCCGCACGCAGCTGGCTTGGGAAAACGCAATTTGGCGACCTTGTCACCTTGGCGCTCGTCCTCTAAACCGGCCAGCAAACGCTCAGCTCGCTTAGCCATGGACTGCGCGGCCTTGGCCTTGGACGCTTTGGCTCGCATGCGATCAGCCTGATCTTTGAGTTGATCGGCCTGCTTGACCGCATTTTGCCTTTCCCTCTTGCGGCGACGCTCGTCAGTTTCCCGCTGCAACAGGTACGGCTTCCATCCCATGTTGTAAACATCAAGTTCAGCTCGGTTCGCATCCAGGTGAAACACCCGATTGACTGTGTTTTCGAGCAAGGGCACGTCGTGGCTAATGACCAAAACTCCGCCCTTGTAGGTGCGCAAGAATTCGCGAAGCCAGACAATCGAATCGGCATCTAGGTGGTTCGTTGGTTCGTCCAGAAGCAACGTTGTGGCCTGCGAGAACAAGATCCGTGCCAGCTCGACCCTTCGACGCTGACCACCGCTGAGCGTGGCAAGAGGCTGAGCAAGGACTCGCTCGACAAGCCCCAACCCACTGGCCAATGAATCAGCTTCTGATTGCGCTGAATAGCCACCTTCGGCTAGGAATTCAGTTTCAAGTCGTGCATATCGCGCTAACGCTTTATCTCGCACTGCTGTTTGCGAACTCGCCATCGCTGTTTCGGCATCACGCAGGGCCTTGACTGCCTGATCAAGACCTCGTGCGCCAAGGATTCGATCACGAGCAGTGACTTCAAGGTCGCCGGTGCGTGGGTCTTGTGGCAGGTATCCCACATGCCCACTTGAGGCCACACTGCCGCTTGCAGGAAGCGCTTCACTAGCCAGAACCTTGGTCAAGGTGGTCTTCCCAGCACCGTTTCGACCTACCAGTCCGACCTTATCGCCAGGCGCGATGCGAAGGTCAACTCCGGTGAGCAAAATTCGTGCACCGGCGCGCAACTCAATGTTTGAAGCGCTTAACACAAATCTCCCTAAAACACGTGGTGTGGGGCAAGACCGAGGTGGCGATGGCCTTAGACGTTAAAGCCTAATGCGCGTAGCTGTTCGCGACCATCATCGGTAATTTTGTCCGGACCCCACGGCGGCATCCACACCCAATTGATGCGAACGCCGTTGGTCAGTCCATCAAGGGCTGAATTTGTTTGGTCCTCAATAACATCGGTTAGCGGGCAGGCCGCTGAGGTTAGCGTCATGTCCAAAACAGCCGTGTTCGCCTCATCAACGGTGATCCCATAGACCAGCCCAAGGTCGACGACGTTGATTCCAAGTTCAGGGTCGATCACATCTCGCATTGCTTCGGTAACGTCATCAACTTCGGCACGGTAGGTGGTCATTGTTCCTCCACGGTTTGAGCGACTGCTTGTAGTGCTGCATCCTTGAAGGCCATCCAGGCCAACAAAGCACATTTGACTCGAGCGGGATATTTGGAAACTCCGGAAAAAGCCACGGCGTCTTCAAGTAAATCCTCGTTCGGTTTACCTTCACCCTTACTTTGCATCAAGGTCAAGAATTCGGCTTCAATCTCGAGGGCCCGTTGCAGGGGCTGCCCCTCGAGAAGCTCCGTCATGACCGATGCTGAGGCCTGCGAGATGGAACAACCCTGTCCTTGATGTCCGATGGCGCTAACCACCCCATCGTCCATCTTGATGCGTAAGGTGATTTCATCACCACAGGTTGGATTTACGTGATGCACCTCAGAGTCAAAATCCTCCAAGGTGATTCGACCGATCGGATGGCGATAATGATCCAAAATAATCTCTTGATACATCGACGTCAGTTCCATCACTTCACCCCGAAAAACTTCTGCGCTTGCTGAATCGACTCCACGAGCGCATCCACATCAGAGGTGTCGTTATACAGGTAGAAACTGGCTCGAGTCGTAGCCGCGATTCCAAAGGCTCGCATCAAGGGCCACGCACAGTGATGTCCGACGCGAACTTCTACACCGCGATCATCAAGGACTTGTCCGACATCGTGGGCATGGATGCCCTCAATAAGAAATGAAATTGCTCCACCGCGCTCGACTGCCGTATCCGGACCGATGATTCTCAAACCCTGAATTAAACTGAGCCCTTCAAGCGCGTATTGCGTCAAGGAGTGCTCGTGGGCCTGGACTGAATCCATTCCGATCTTGGACAAGTAGTCGCACGCTGCAGCTAACCCAACCGCTTGTGCGGCCACCGGCGTTCCGGCTTCAAATCTTTGTGGCGGGGCCGCATAGGTGGCCCGATCCATGTGCACCGTTTCGATCATGGAACCGCCCGTGAGAAATGGTGGCATCGCTTGTAGTAATGCGCGACGACCCCAGAGCACACCAATTCCGGTTGGGCCGAGCATCTTGTGTCCAGAAAAGGCGACAAAGTCAACATCAATGCGGGAGACATCAACGGCCATGTGGGGCAGGGATTGACAGGCATCGAGAACAACCAGCGCCCCGACCGCTCGAGCTGCCTTAACAATGGATTCAACCGGATTGATTGTTCCTAGAACATTGCTTTGATGCGTGAAGGCAACAATTCGTGTGCGCTCATTGATGGTGTTACCAATGTCGGTCAGGTCCAGCCGACCCTCATCAGTGACACCAAGCCAAGCAAGTTCGGCTCCCGTGCGACGAGCAAGTTCTTGCCATGGGATCAAATTGGCGTGGTGCTCCATTTGGGTCACAACGATGCGATCACCAGGCTGCAGGCTTAGTGATTGCTCAGCTGGGGTTTCACCGTAGGTCGCATTTGAGATCGAGTACGCAACAAGGTTGATCGCTTCGGTGGCGTTCTTCGTAAAGACGATGTCTTGGGCACTTGCACCAATAAAACTGGCAATGGTGTCCCGAGCCTGCTCATACGCATCAGTGGCCTCCTCACCTAGTTGGTGGGCTCCACGATGGACCGCGGCATTGTGGCGCTCGTAGAAGGTGCGTTCAGCATCAAGTACGCTCACCGGCTTTTGTGACGTGGCGCCACTATCAAGATAGATCAGTTTCTTGTTGTCGCGAATGGTCCGAGCCAAGATCGGAAAGTCAGCCTTAATAGCGGCTACGTCCAAGAACGTGCCGTTAGAAGCCAACTTTGAGCTCATGCCGGGCTATCGAGTTTCTGATACTTCTCGTATCCCGATGCTTCCAGCTCCTGCGCCAGATCCTTACCACCGCTGGCAGCAATAACGCCATCGACGAAGACATGAACAAAATCCGGTTCGATGTAGCGCAAAATGCGTGTGTAGTGGGTAATCAGAAGTAGACCTGTTTCGCCGGTAGCGGCTAAGCGGTTAACCCCTTCGGAGACATAACGCAGTGCATCGACGTCCAGCCCGGAGTCAATTTCGTCAAGCAGAGCGATCTTTGGCTTGAGCAATTCCATCTGCAAGATTTCATGACGCTTCTTTTCGCCGCCAGAGAATCCCTCGTTGACATTGCGCTCGGCAAAAGCTGGGTCCATGGACAGCAAATCCATACTTTCGCGCACTTCCTTGACCCATGTACGCAGTTTTGGAGCCTCGCCACGGATGGCTGTAGCGGCCGTGCGGAGGAAATTGGACACTGAGACGCCTGGGATTTCAACGGGGTATTGCATGGCGAGAAACATTCCTGCTCGCGCCCGCTCATCAACACTCATGGCGAGAACATCTTCGCCATCGAGAGTAATTGAGCCAGAGTCAACCGTGTACTTGGGATGACCGGCGATCGAATATGCCAACGTTGACTTGCCAGAACCGTTGGGTCCCATAATCGCGTGGGTTTGTCCTGCTTCAACGGTGAGGTCAACCCCGCGCAGAATCTGGCGAGATTGCCCGTCAGCGTCAACGCTCACGTGCAAATCACGAACTTCAAGGGTAGCCATAATTAACCTTCCGAACCAGTAGGGATTGTGGGAAAAGTTGAGGGGCGGGATGCGACATCAACAAGAACATCGTCAGCCTGGATTTCAACGGCATAAACATCAACCGCTTGGGTCGCGGGTAAGGAATCGGGTTCGCCGGTTTTCAGATTGAATCGGGACCCATGCATCCAACACTCCAGGTGACAGTCATCGACTTCACCATCGGAGAGTGCAACGTCGGCATGGGAACACTCATTCCTAATCGCATACACGCTTCCTTGGGTAAGCACTACGGCGATATCGACGCCATCGACCTGTGCGACGAACGGAATGTCTTCGTCTAAGTCGCCCAATGCGCACACTCGAACCGAACTCATACGCCGTGACCCTCCAGTTCGCCCTCAACCCGCGCTACAAGCCGTGCTTGCAACTGCTCTATACCGATTTGCTGAAGAATCTCGTGGAAGAAGCCGCGCACAACTAAGCGACGGGCCTCTTCTGCGGTAATCCCCCGGGCCTGCAGGTAGAAGAGCTGCTCATCATCAAATCGCCCGGTGGCACTTGCATGTCCGGCACCTGCCACCTCACCGGTTTCAATTTCCAGGTTAGGTACCGAATCTGCTCGAGCATGATCGGTGAGCACCAAGTTGCGATTGATTTCATAAGTGTCGGTACCCACTGCTTGGGAACGAATCAGAACATCCCCGATCCACACCGTGTGACTGGGGTGATTCTCAGTACCCTGCAGCGCACCCTTGTAGGTAACCCGCGATGTGCAATTGGGGACCGCATGATCGACGAAGAGGCGATGCTCGAAGAACTGTCCTTCGCGGGCGAAAAATAGGCCAAACATGTGAGCGCTTCCACCAGGTGCGTCATAGACCACGGTGGGCACAAGCCGAACAATTTGACCGCCCAATGTGATCACTACCGAAGTGCATGAGGCATCGCGACCAATTAAGTGACGTTGTTGCCCCAAGTGAACTGAATCAGATGCCCAATCCTGCAACGAGACGACGGTGACTTGTGCCCCGTCTGCGACCCGGACATCGACGAGGTCAGACAGACAGACTGAACCACTTCGATCAATCACGATGACGGCCTGCGCAAAAGGCTTAACATCGATGACAATGTGCTGGAATGTTGCAGACACACTGTTAGCGCCGGTGCACCGAATCCATACAGGTTCAGTCAGCACCACGTCTTGTTCAATGGTTACCACTGTCACGTTGGACGTGCGTGAGGCAGCTAATGCTGCAGCTCGATCAGTGGGGCCGGGCAGAATTCGCGCCCGCTCATCAGAACTACTCACCTGCTCGGTTCGCACTCCCGCAGGAGCATCAACGGCAATAGTCATCGTGTTCGATGCGGCCGCGGAACCATCGACTAATCCACGCAACTGCCTTAGCGGCGTAAAACGCCACTGCTCTTCACGCCCACTAGGGACAGGAAAATCATCTGGATCATAAGAACCAATCAGGGAAGAGACATGCTCATGGGTGGTCTGGGTCACCCGACTGAACCTTCCATCTGCAGTTCAATGAGGCGGTTGAGCTCAAGGGCGTATTCCATCGGAAGTTCGCGAGCAATCGGCTCAACAAAGCCTCTAACAATCATCGCCATTGCTTCGTCCTCGGCCATTCCACGACTCATCAGATAGAACAGCTGATCTTCTCCCACCTTGGACACGGTGGCTTCGTGGCCCATCGATGCATCGTCTTCACGCACGTCAACATAGGGGTAGGTATCTGATCGCGAAATGTCGTCAACCAAAAGCGCATCACAACGCACGGTGGATTTTGACCCATGCGCACCCTCCAGCACTTGCACCAGCCCTCGGTATGAGGTGCGACCTCCGCCACGGGCAACTGATTTGGACACAATGCTGCTTGAGGTGTTCGGTGCAGCGTGAACCATCTTGGACCCAGCGTCCTGGTGCTGGCCTTCACCTGCGAAAGCCACCGAGAGGACCTCGCCCTTGGCGTGCTCGCCCATCATCCATACGGCTGGGTACTTCATGGTCACCTTTGACCCAATGTTGCCGTCAATCCACTCCATCGTGGCGCCCTCTTGAGCAATTGCACGCTTTGTGACCAAGTTGTACACGTTGTTCGACCAGTTCTGAATGGTCGTGTAACGCACTCGAGCATTCTTCTTCACAATAATTTCCACAACCGCAGAATGCAGAGAATCGCTTGAGTAAATCGGGGCCGTGCAGCCTTCAACGTAGTGAATGTAGGAATCTTCGTCAGCGATGATCAAAGTGCGCTCAAACTGGCCCATGTTCTCGGTATTGATACGGAAGTAGGCCTGCAATGGAATGTCAACGTGGACACCCTTGGGCACGTAGATAAACGAACCGCCCGACCACACGGCGGTATTGAGTGCGGCAAACTTATTGTCTCCCACCGGGATGACGGTGCCGAAGTATTCGCGGAACAATTCTTCATGTTCACGTAGCGCGGTATCGGTGTCCAGGAACAAGACACCCTGCTGCTCGAGATCCTCACGAATCTGGTGATAGACGACCTCTGATTCGTATTGAGCTGCAACTCCTGAAACTAGGCGCTGCTTCTCGGCCTCTGGAATGCCCAGCCGGTCATAGGTGTTCTTAATGTCTTCGGGAAGGTCTTCCCAACTGTCGGCTTGCTTCTCGGTCGAGCGAACGAAGTACTTGATGTTGTCGAAATCAATTCCCGACAGGTCAGAGCCCCAGGACGGCATCGGCTTCTTGCCGAACAACCGCAACCCCTTGAGTCGGCGCTCAAGCATCCACTCGGGTTCACTCTTCTTGGAGGAGATATCACGAACAACTTCTTCGTTCAGTCCACGGCGAGCATTAGCGCCGGCCGCATCCGTGTCCGACCAGCCGTACTCATAGGTGCCAAGTCCTTCTAGTTCAGGATGAGCTGTCGTGGTCATGATGCGCTCCTTGAATTGTCGGGCAAATAGGTGGTACAAACAGCGTCCCCGTGGCTAATCGTTGCCAGTCTTTGAACATGAGTTCCTAAGACCTGTGAAAACATCTCCGCTTCTGCATCGCACAGCTCGGGAAATTCAGTTGCGGCATGTGCCACAGGACAGTGGTGTTGACAAACCTGAGTTCCCGGAAGCGATGACGCTTCAGCGGTGGCTGCAAAACCATCCTTGCTCAGTAACTCGGCCAAGATATACGGCTTAACGGCAGCATCCTTCCCAGCGAGGGCTTGGGAGAACCGCTCGTATTGGGGTTGCAATCGTGCCTTGGCAAAGTCTTTGACTGCTGTACCTCCGATGCGATCGCGTAGATACCGCATGAGTTCAACAGATAAGGCTTCATAGGCCTTGGGCAATCGATCGCGACCTAAATCTGTCACCGAGTAGATACGAGCCGGACGACCCCGACCACGCTGGCTACGTGGACCGTAAGGCGCATTTTCGCCAGCCACTAACCAACCCGCTTCAACCATTGGATCGAGGTGCCGACGAACTGCGCCGGGCGTGATCCCCAAGCGCTCTGCCAGAACTGCAGCTGTTGCGGGACCCACGTCAACCAGAGAGCGCGTGATTCGCTCCGATACTCGCTCCACGTGGCTGACCTCCGTCCTTAACGAATTAGGTGACACTATTGTGACGTAATTCGGCAGGCACGTCCACTCGGGGGCCCTAGACTCTCCGGGTGACCTCAGATCCCCAGGCTGGCCTTGACGCCTCCCAGGCTTGGACCCAAGGACCATCGTCGGTCCTATCCGTCAGGGATCTCGTCGTGAAATACACAGACAAGCGAGCCGTTGATGGGCTCAGCTTTGACCTTCACGCAGGTCAAGTAACTGCCTTTCTTGGGCCTAACGGGGCTGGAAAGACAACCACGATTGAGGTCTGCGAGGGCCTTCGTAAGGCGACCTCGGGAACAGTTCGAGTATTCGGCGTAGATCCGCAACGCTTTACTCCCAGTGAACGGGCTCGGATGGGGGTGATGTTGCAAAGTGGGGGCATACCCACTGCCGCTCGCGCCGTGGAATTTGTCTCCGAGATTGCAGCCCTGCATCGCGATCCACTCAACGTGAACGAACTGTGTGAGCGTCTTGACCTGCATCGCATCGGCCGAACTCCCTACCGTCGAATGTCAGGTGGTCAAAAGCAAACCGTTGCACTGGCTGCTGCTGTGGTTGGGCGCCCAGAACTTCTCCTGCTTGATGAACCCACCGCAGGCCTTGACCCGGTGGCTCGTGTTAAGACATGGGAATTGATTAATGAACTACGCGAAGCAGGAGTGACGATCTGTCTGAGTACCCATTACATGGAGGAAGCACAACGAGTCGCAGACACGGTCATCATTGCCGATCAGGGCAAGATTGTTACCCAAGGCAAGGTCTCAGACCTGCTCTCTAGCGGGTCAAGCCAGGTAGTTCTGACGACATCAACCCCGGCGGACCTGGACTCCCTTAAGCAAGCACTCGGACCCGGCGTCAGCGTGGCGAGCAGATTTGATGACCTAGTCATTAGCGGACCAAGCGCCGATGAGATCAGCCGCGCACTCGTGCGTTGGTCATCCTCAAACGATGTCGTGATCACCAGTTTGCGCAGTGGGGACCGAAGCCTTGAAGATGTCTTTTTTGAATTGACAGGGCGTGACTTGCAATGACCATGAACCTGCAACCATCCGGAGTTCCAGCAAGCGCTGTTAAGCGAATCTCATCCCATGCCCGTTACGAAACGATCTTGCTATTGCGCAATGGTGAACAGGCGCTATTAACGATCATCATCCCGCTGTTCATCGTTATCGCCTTGTCAAAGACCACGGTCTTGTCCTTGGGGAATGCGGCTCAAGGCTTTGCGCGCATTCAAACGGTTGCACCAAGTGTTCTAGCTCTTGCCATTTTGTCCAGTGCCTTCACGGCACAAGCCATAGCCGTTGGTTTTGATCGTCGCTACGGAGTTCTCACGCATATCGGTACGACTCCCTTGGGCAGACGCGGCCTAGTGATTTCCAAAACGCTTGCCGTCACCTTCATAGCGGCCTTGCAAGTTCTTCTGATCAGTGCGGTGGCAGCACTTCTGGGCTGGAAGCCGCAAGGAAGCATCCTTTTGGCAGTGGGCCTGATGGTTCTTGGGATTGCAGCATTTTCCGGAATCGCTCTCTTGATGGCCGGCACTTTAAGGGCCGAGGCAACCCTGGCAGGAGCCAATCTGTTGTTTCTGCTCCTCCTGCTCGGTGGAGGCACGGTGATCTCCTCTGAACAGTGGCCCCGGTCACTCGCGCGAACTATTGAATTTCTGCCTACTGCAGCTCTGGCCGATGGTCTTCGAGCGATCTTGCGGGACGGCAGTGTGCCGTCTTTGACTCAGTGGTTGGTTCTCTTGGTCTGGGCTGTGATCGGGATCGCGTTAGCCTCACGGTTCTTCAAGTGGGATTAGCACCGCCACCCAACTACCATGCAGATGTGAACCAACTGAGCCCGCAGTCAACGGCAGTATCGACGCTTACCCGCAGGTTGTTCGCCCTGAACGTGGTTGCCCAATGCGCCATCGTGGTCACCGGCGCACTGGTTCGGCTCACTGGTTCAGGATTGGGCTGCCCCACGTGGCCTGATTGCGCAGAAGGCTCGCTCATCCCAGTTCAACGTCAGGCAGAGGGCTTCCACAAGTACATCGAATTTGGAAATCGACTCCTGACTTTCGTCCTTGCTGTTGTCATCATTGCAAGCATCATCGCCGCGATCCGGCACAAGCCACGGCGCACTCCCCTAGTTATTTTGTCCGCATCTCTACTCCTGGGGGTTGTTGCCCAAGCAGTACTCGGTGGGATCACCGTTCTCACCGGACTCAATCCCTACAGCGTTGCAGCGCACTTCTTAGTTTCAATAGTGATGATCGCCCTTGCCACCACGCTGTACGAACGCGGCAGAGAACGCGGCGATGCAAAGCCGACGATCCTGGTGCAGCCGTTGCTGGCTAACGTGGCCCGCCTACTTGTCGTAGTGGGCTTGCTAGTGGTGGTCATCGGGACGGTGGTCACAGGCAGTGGACCGCATTCTGGGGATGCTGCATCCCTCGTCCGATTTGGACTCGAGCCCCGTGCAATTTCGTGGCTCCACGCTGATGTAGTCATCGCTTTCCTTGGCCTGACGTTTGCCTTACTCATCGGCCTCACAGTGACATCAGCACCACGGCGAGCAATTCGCGCAGTCCAGGTTTTACTTGTCTTGATTGTGTTGCAGGGCGCGCTGGGGTTTACTCAGTATTTCCTTGGGGTCCCAGAACTTCTCGTGGCATTACACGTGGCTGGAGCCTGCGCTATTTGGTGGGCCACACTGCGCATTTGGTTTGCTATGCGCACCCGCTTAGTCGCCGCTGACCTTTTGAGTGTCGAAGAGCACCGTTCCACCTGAGCAGCGGGATCGAACCTGCCAGCTTGACCCAGCAGATTCAAAAACGACATAAACGCTGCGTCCTGGGCCTGCGCTGACATCGTCAATTCCAAATCCTGGCGAAGGAGCCCATGCGGTCAGCTGCACTCGACCACCGGAACACACCGCAGTTACCGAACCGCCAGTGCCACTTGTAGAAGCAGAGACTCCATTAGCAAGTTGACGACGCACGCGAGCCTCAACTGCTTCGCGATCCGTGGATTCACGCTCACCTTGAGGGGCGCCCTTGGGGCCATCGGGATTAGGACCAACGACTTTGCCTTTCACTGCATTGCCAGCTCCCGTTTCCTTCACATCTATTGGAGGAACATTTCCTGTTGGGTTATTGGCGGATGCACTTGGTTTATCGCCTTCCACTCCGAGCCGAGAATCAACTAAGGCAATGGATGCGAAACCGCCGCTGACGGCGATTGTGGCTGCGAGCGCCCAGGCCAGGAACAAGAGCCATTTAGTCATAGGACTATTTCTACCGTGCTGTAAGTAAACTAGGGCCATCAACCGACTTAAGGTCCCGTTAAAAGTGCTCGTCACTAGCCCGTAAGGCAAGTGTTGAGGCGGTAGGTTGAAGTCATGGCCCAGGTTTTAGTGGTTGAGGACGATCCGGAAATCCGTCGCGCCTTGATCCACTCCCTGACCGAGAGGGGCCACGCTGTCACGTCAGCCCCCACGGGCATGGCAGGCCTTGGGGCCGCTGTCAATGAAGGGTGCGATCTGGTCATCTTGGATTTGGGGTTGCCTGACATTGACGGATTGGAACTTCTTCGCATGCTCCGCGCGGTATCTCAAGTCCCGGTGATCGTCGTCACGGCTCGAGGCGATGAGAACTCTGTGGTCAAGGCTCTCGAAGCCGGCGCCGATGACTTTGTTCCCAAACCCTTCGCCAGTGCCTCATTAGATGCGCGGATCAAAGCTGTCCTGCGCCGAACGAGTTCGGAAGGCGAGACAGACCAAACGCTAACGATCGCTGACCTGGTTATCGATCCGGCAGGTCGTCAAGTAAGCCTTGCCGGCGAAGAGTTGGACCTGAGCGCTCGTGAGTTTGACTTACTCCACTACCTGGCAAGCAATCAGGGGCGAGTTATCTCCAAACGTGAACTCACCATTGAGGTGTGGCGCCAGCCCTATGGCGGAACCGATAAGACCGTTGACGTCCACCTGTCCTGGTTGCGGCGAAAACTAGGAGAAACAGCCGCCGAGCCACGCTTCCTGCGCAGTGTGAGAAATGTTGGCATCAAACTCGTCAATCCCAACGAGTAAGTCATGCGTAAGCGAATAGTTCTCCTGGTAGCCGCCACCACGAGCGTGGTGCTCTTGGCTTTTGCGCTCCCCCTTATCGCCTTAGTGCGAGATCAAGCCAAGTCAGCCGCCATTGAAAACGGCCGCACGGTGGCCCAAGCCCTAGTCCCGGTGGTTTCTAACGGCGATAGCGCTCAGATCTCTTTGGTTCTTAATTCGTTGAATGAACCTGAGGGGATTTCCACGACGGTGATCCTGGCCAATGGCTCAGCAATTAGCACTTCGACCATCTCTGATCCGGACATTTCAGCAATCGCCGCCAATGCCGCGCGAGACGGAGCCACCACGGTCGCCACTCCCAGCGGTGGTCAGGTGATCTTGATCCCTGTTTTCATCAGTAGTGGAGTGCGCATCATCGCGGTGAATATTTCCCACGATGCACTGACTGAAGGCCTGCTGCGCGCGAGCGTGGTCATTGGTGGGCTCGCTCTTGCGCTGTTTCTCGCTTCGCTGTTTATCGCCGATCGAATAGCAGCTTCCATTACTAGGCCACTGACGGAATTGGCCAAAACAGCCGATGCCCTTGCGGAGGGCAACCTTGATGCCCGGGCAACGCCCGATGGCCCTCCCGAGGTCCACGATGTCGGCACGGCAATTAACGCCCTAGCGAAACGAATTGGTGAGCTACTACAAGCCGAACGTCAGTCAATTGCCGACCTGTCACACCGACTGCGCACCCCCTTGACCGCGCTGCGGCTCGATGCCGAAGCCTTGTCTGATGCGCCTGAGCGTGGTCGTATCGAAAACGACATTGATTTACTTGAACGCGGACTCGATGACGTCATCAGAGCGGCAAACCATCCGCTCAACAGTGACTTGATCCAGTTGTGCGACGCAGGCGAGATCACCCAATTGCGCGTGCAATTTTGGTCGGCACTGGCCGAGGACCAGGACCGGCCCGTTACTACTGACATTTCCGATGACCCCATGCCTTTGCCAATTTCGGCTGACGACTTGGCGGCCTGTTTAGATGCGGCTCTTGGAAATATCTTCGCCCATACTGACGAAGGTGTCGGCTTTACCGTCACCGCCCAACCATGGATTGACAACATGGTGCACATCGTCATCGATGACGAAGGCACCGGATTGAACCAGACCAGCCTGACCGAACGCGGAGTCAGTGGCTCAGGCTCTACCGGTCTAGGTCTGGACATCATGCGCCGAACGACCGAGTCAACCGGCGGCGGACTCAGAATTGGAAAATCGCCCACGGGTGGCACCCGGCTAGAGATGACGTTCGGTACCAACTAACTCAGCGCAGCAGCGAATCAATCGCGATGGCAACGAAGAGCAACGTCAAATAGGTGATCGATCCTTGGAACAATCTCATGGGGCGCATCACGTCTTCGTCCGCGCCCTTTCGAGCTGCAAAGAAAAGTCGTTGCGCCTCCAGCACGAATAGCGCGCCCAGGATCGCGGCCACGATCGGATAGAGCAGGCTCGTGTGAGCAACCGGCCACAACACAAGTGAGGTTGCCACCATCACCAAGGAGTAGATCAGGATCGATTTTGCCACCACTACTTGATCGGCCACAGCTGGCAACATTGGAACACCAGCAGCGACGTAGTCTTCGCGGTATCGCAAGGACAAAGGCCAATAATGCGGTGGCGTCCAAAAGAAAATCACCAGGAAAAGAACGATCGGTGCCCAGCTCAGCGATCCGGTAACCGCGCTCCAGCCGATGAGAACTGGCATGCATCCAGCCGCCCCGCCCCACACAATGTTTTGCGGCGTGCGTCGCTTCAACACAATGGTGTAACCGAGTACGTAAAAGCCGATGGCAAAGGCCGCCAATGACGCAGACACGACATTGACAACAAGTGCGAGCCACACCACGGAGGAAACCGACAATACGGCTCCAAATAGGCTCGCCTGCCTGGCGGAAATCGTCCCCATAGCCATCGGCCGGGATTGGGTTCGATGCATCAGAGCATCAATGTCTGCATCGACGACGCAATTGAAGGTATTGGCTCCACCGGCTGCTAATGAGCCACCGATGAGAGTGGCAATCACAATCCACAAATTTGGCAGACCTTGAGCGGCCAAAAACATCGTCGGAACCGTTGTGACCAGGAGCAGTTCAATGATTCTGGGCTTGGTCAGGGCCAAGTAACTAGAAAAACGACCGACCTTGATGGACCCCGAACCAAGACCTTCAGCAGGTCGTCCTTGGCGTGGATCTACGGCAGTCACGGCCACCCTTCGGTTTGTGTGAGATTTAGCCTAGCGGCCTAGATAGGGTGTTCCCATCGCGCCTAGATTTGTCACTGTGAAAGGAGTCCCGCTGGTGAGCGGCAGCCCCACCCCTTCGGTCTCGGATCTTGATGCGCGGGCCATTGCTACCGCTCGAGTCCTTGCGATGGATGCGGTGCAAAAGGCAGGCAATGGACACCCAGGCACAGCCATGGCTTTGGCGCCAGTGGCCCATCATCTGTTTCAACACGTTCTAACTCACGATCCCTCGGACCCAACGTGGCTGGGTCGCGATCGTTTTATCTTGTCGATGGGCCATTCCAGCATCACGCTCTACACCCAACTATTTCTCTGTGGCTACGGTCTTGAACTGAAAGATCTTGAACAATTGCGGCAATGGGGATCGTTAACCCCTGGCCACCCAGAATTCGGACACACAGCTGGCGTTGAAACCACTACCGGTCCGCTGGGACAAGGAATTGCCAACGCCGTCGGACTTGCACTGGCTGCCCGTCGCGAGCGCGAACTCTTGGACGCCGGTGCGCAGGAAAGCATTTTCGATCACAGAGTGTGGGTATTGGCCTCCGATGGCGACATCGAAGAAGGCGTCAGTGCCGAAGCAAGCTCCTTGGCGGGCCTGCAAAAGCTAGGCATGCTGAACCTGATCTACGACGCAAACCAGATCACTATTGATGGCAATTCGGATCTTGCCCTTAGCGAGGATGTGGGTGCTCGCTATCAGGCCTACGGCTGGCACGTACAGGTCGTGGACAAAGCCACCGACGGTGACATCGACCTTCCCGCCTTCGCTTTGGCCTGTCAGGCCGCACAGGCCGAAACTTCTCGACCAAGTCTGATCGTGATCAAGAGCACCATTGCTTGGCCTGCCCCGAATGCGCGCAACACTTCGGCCTCGCATGGCAGTGCGCTAGGCGCTGATGAGGTTGCTGCCACCAAGGTCGTCTTGGGCTTTGATCCGCAGCAAACCTTTGAGGTAGCCGATGATGTTCTGGCCCATACGCGATCTGTTCTCCAGCGCGGACAGGCTAGCCATGCGCAGTGGGATCAAAGGCGCGCAACCTGGGAAGCGGCCCATCCTCAATCAGCTGAACTCCTGACTCGACTTGTCTCGGGGGAACTTCCCAGCAACGTCAGTATAGTCCTGCCCACCCACCAGGTCGGCACAAAGATGGCCACCCGGAAAGCATCGGGATTGGCGATCAACGCGCTTGCGGAGGTGCTCCCTGAGATGTGGGGTGGCTCGGCAGACCTGGCCGAATCAAATCTGACGCACATCAAGTCATCGGCCTACATTTCGGCGCAGGAACCGGGCGCTTCCAACATGGCTTTCGGAATTCGCGAACACGCGATGGGCGCAATCGTCAATGGCATGGCACTGCATGGCAGGTCCGTGGTCTTTTGCGGAACATTCCTGATCTTCAGCGATTACATGCGGCCAGCGGTTCGGTTGGCGGCCCTGATGGGACTTCCAGTCACCTACGTATGGACCCACGGCTCCATTGGGTTGGGCGAAGACGGCCCGACCCACCAACCCATTGAGCAAATCTCCGCACTGCGAGCGATTCCAAATCTGAATGTGGTTCGCCCTGCCGACGCAAACGAAACTTCTGCTGCTTGGGAACTGGCCCTGCAAGCGCGCACAAGCCCGACAGGGTTGATCTTGACGCGTCAAGATGTTCCCGTGCTGGACACTTCCTCAGTCGACCTCGTTGATGCAGTCAGCAAAGGCGCCTACGTCATCGCAGATGCACCCTCACCTCAGGTGATCCTGATCGCCACGGGTTCGGAAGTCAGCATCGCCTTGCAGGCACAAGGTGAATTGCGCGATGAAGGTATTGCTGCACGAGTTGTTTCCATGCCGTGCGTTGAGTGGTTTAGGGCCCAGCCTCAGGAATATCGAGACGGTGTGCTTCCGCCGACAATCAAGGCCAGAGTTTCAGTTGAGGCCGGCATCACCGCGCCGTGGCGAGAATTTGTCGGTGATCACGGGGTCAGCGTTGGCATTGACCACTTTGGCGCTTCAGCTAACGGTGCCAGATTGTTTGAGGAATTTGGAATCACGGCTAAACATGTTGTTGCCGCCGCGAAGAATAGTTTGAGTTCTACGCAGTAGTTGCGATACGACCACTGCACTAGGGGCGCACTAGAGAAGAAGTTCTAGTCGTTCCAAATTTCGCCACGAACCTTGGCCAGGGCCTCGGCCAAGATCGCATCGCCGTCTTCTTGAGTGCGACGCTCGCGCACGTAGGCAAGGTGAGTCTTGTACGGCTCATTCTTTTGTGCCTTGGGCGGATTGTCCTTGTCTTGTCCTGCTGGGGCGCCACACTTGGGGCAATCCCACAGCTCTGGAATTTCGGCATCGCTGGCAAATGAGGGGCTTACCTCATGACCTGCTGCGCACCAAAAACTAATGTAAGTACGAGGGGCGGTTTCACCACGCTCGGCCTCACCCATAGGCCCCGCGCCGACACGACTCCCGCGAATTGCACTACCGCCTGCCATGGTGTTCCTCCATTACTTCGTTGTGGGCTTGACTCACGTTAGCTAGCTGCTTTGAGGACTAGACCTAGTCCAACAACACAGGCCGCCCAAACCAATCCCACTGCGACAGTAAATCTGTCGAGGTTCTTCTCTACTACTGAAGAACCACCCAATGACGACGACACCCCACCACCGAAGAGGTCAGACAGGCCGCTTCCCTTGCCCTTGTGCAGGAGCACGAGAACTAGGAGCAACAAGCTCGTGACGATCTGGACGATGCCCAGGGCAACGATCATGGCAAACCCCTCCGACAATTGGTAGAGAGCATAAGGATACGCGTAGCGCTAGAGGGCGATCTCATCGCGGTAGCGCACGACACGAGCAAAGACTTCAGCATCTAGGCTCGCACCGCCCACCAGGGCGCCATCAATGTCTTCCTGTGCCATGATTCCTGGCGTATTTGAGGCATTAACTGAGCCGCCGTACAGCACCCGAAGCCCTGCTGCCACCTCGACTCCAAAGGCTTGCTCCACTGCTTGACGCAACGCGCTCGCCACCTCTTGAGCGTCATCATTTGTCGCGACCTGACCCGTGCCGATGGCCCAGATTGGCTCGTAGGCAATCACGATCTTGCTCACCTGTTCTGCGGTCAATGAGTCAAGACCTGCCTGAAGCTGGCTCACGCAGTGTTCGATCTGCAACCCTTGTTGGCGAACTTCGATGGGCTCGCCTACGCACAGAATCGCAGTGATGCCGTGTCGGAGGGCCGCCTTGAGCTTTTCGTTGACGAGTTCATCTGATTCGCGGTGGAAGGCACGCCGCTCGGAGTGACCAACCAGGACGTAGGAACAGCCAAGCTTGGCCAGCATGAGGCCACTGATATCTCCAGTGCGAGCGCCCGAATCCAGTTCGCTGACATCCTGAGCGCCATAGGTAAGGCGAAGGCGATCGCCATCGACCAAGGTCTGAATGGAGCGAATATCTGTAAACGGCGGCAACACGGCAACATCAACCACGTCATAGTCCTGCGGACGCAAACTGAACGACAATTTCTGCACTAAGGCAATGGCCTCTAAGTGGTTGAGGTTCATCTTCCAATTACCCACCATGAGCGGTTTACGCAAACTCACTTGTCCTCCAGGACTCGAAGGCCAGGCAATTCCCGACCTTCTAAATATTCAAGACTGGCTCCGCCGCCAGTTGAAATGTAGCCAAACGAATCTTCAGCAAAACCCAAGTGTCGCACCGCGGCGGCTGAATCACCGCCACCAACAACGGTAAATCCGGCTGAATCCGACATCGCTTTTGCGATGGCCGCAGTTCCGCTGGCAAAGGCATCAAATTCGAAGACACCCATCGGCCCATTCCAAAACACAGTTTGAGCATCAGCAAGCAAAAGGGCAAAGGTTTTCGATGAATCCGGACCGATGTCCAAGCCCATCCAGCCGCTTTCAATTCCTTCCGAAGAAACGACGCGATGTTGCGCATCAGCGGCAAATCGATCAGCTACAACGATGTCGGAAGGTAACTCAATGGTGACACCGCGTTCGCGAGCGTGCTCTAGATAGGACGCACAAGTGGCGACTAAGTCTGGTTCTAACAACGACTCCCCTACAGAAAAACCCTTGGCGGCAAGAAATGTGTAGACCATCCCGCCACCTATCAAAATCCGATCCGCCCTACTAAGGAAGGCTTCGATGACTGCAAGCTTGTCGGAGACTTTGGATCCACCAAGGACCACCACATAGGGTCGTTCTTTGGCGTTAACTAATCGCTGAAGCACCTCGACTTCTTGCTCGATCAAACGACCGGCTGCGCTTGGCAGGCGAAGGGCAATGTCATAGACACTTGCGTGCTTTCGATGACTAACGCCAAAACCATCGCCCACAAAGAACTCACCCAGCTCGGCAAGTTCGTCGGCGAATTCCCCGCGCTCCTGGTCATCCTTACTTGTTTCGGCAGCATGAAAGCGCACATTTTCTACCACCGCCACGTCGCCATCGGTGAGTTTGGCAACCATGCTTTGAGCAACCGGACCAACAGTTTGCGGTGAAAAGGCCACGGGTTGGCCAAGCAACTCACCAAGGCGTTGCGCCACCGGCAACAACGTCAGGTTCGGTTCAGGCTTGCCTTTGGGGCGGCCAAGGTGCGAGAGGACCACCACCCTAGCGCCCCGCTGCACAAGATCGACAATCGTGGGCAGTGCTGCCCTAATGCGTCCGTCATCGGTGATACGAACAGTGCCATCGGCCAGCTGTTCGACTGGAGTATTCAAATCGGAGCGAACTAAGACAACTTTGCCTTGACACGAAAGGTCATCCAGGGAGCGCATCGAAGTCTTACAGCGATGCGCCGATAAGACTGGTCAAATCGACCAAACGGTTCGAGTAGCCCCATTCGTTGTCGTACCAACCAACAATCTTGACCTGATTACCTTGAACCATGGTGAGCTGGGAATCAAAGGTGCACGATGCCGGAGAGTTAACGATGTCGCTGGAGACGATCGGATCTTCGGTGTACTCCAGAATCGACTTCAAAGAACCAGCAGCGGCCGCAGCAAATGCGGCATTGACCTCTTCTTTAGTTGTTTCACGAGACAGGGTTACCACTAAGTCCGTTGCCGATCCCGTGGGCACGGGAACCCGCAATGCGATTCCATCCAATTTCCCCTTGAGCTCAGGGATGACCAACGCGGTGGCCTTGGCCGCACCTGTTGAGGTGGGGATGATGTTCAGGGCAGCTGCCCGGGCTCTGCGCAAATCTGTATGCGGGAAGTCAAGGATGACCTGATCATTGGTGTAGGCGTGAATGGTGGTCATCAGACCCTTTTCAATGCCGAAGGAATCCAGCAGCACCTTCGCCATGGGTGCAACACAGTTCGTTGTGCACGATGCATTCGAAATAATGTTGTGTGCACTGGGGTCGTACTTGGAGTGATTAATTCCCATCACGATCGTGATGTCTTCGTTGCTAGCAGGAGCAGAGATCACAACCTTTTTCGCGCCAGCATCAATGTGGGCACGGGCCTTATGCGCATCAGTGAAAATTCCTGTTGATTCGATCACCACATCGACGCCAAGCTCGCCCCAAGGCAATTCAGCTGGGTTGCGAACGGCTAAGGATGCAAATGCTCGACCGTCGACTGAAATGGAGTCATCTGAGACTTCAACATTTCGCCCAAGTCGACCGAGAATGGAGTCGTACTTCAGTAAGTGAGCAAGGGTGGCATTGTCAGTGAGGTCATTGACGCCCACGATTTCGATATCTGGATTATCAAGGCACGCGCGAAAGAAGTTACGCCCAATTCGCCCAAATCCGTTGATGCCTACTCGCACCGACACCGTAACTCCCCTTTACTTGTTATGACTTGTGTTCATCGTTGCTTTATCTTCACCAGCCTAGTGATGCGCATGCTTGAAATCGCGCAGCGCAGCCCCTAGGCCAACATGTCTGGAGTCAATTCAGCCTCAGTGTCAGGAATGCCTAGCTCTCCAGCCTTCTTGTCCGCCATGGCAAGCAATCGACGAATCCGACCGGCGATGGCGTCCTTGGTCATGGGCGGATCGGCCAACGATCCAAGTTCTTCCAAACTCGCTTGTGAATGTTCAATGCGCAGACGTCCTGCTTCAAGAAGATGATCGGGAACTTCATCGCCAAGGATTTCAAGAGCTCGCTTAACTCGAGCACCGGCTGCAACTGCGGCACGGGCAGATCGCCTCAAATTCGCATCATCAAAATTAGCCAACCGATTGGCCGTGGCGCGCACCTCGCGACGCAGGCGACGCTCTTCCCAGGCCAGAACCGACTCATGGGCGCCGAGCAGGATCAATAGTTGACCGATCGCATCCCCATCGCGAAGAACCACCCGATCGACACCGCGTACTTCACGAGACTTAGCAACAACTCCCAGTCGACGAGCCGCCCCTACCAAAGCCAAGGCAGCTTCGGGTCCAGGACAGGTGATCTCAAGTGCGGATGAACGACCAGGCTCAGTTAGCGATCCGTGAGCCAAGAAGGCTCCACGCCAGGCTGCTTCACAATCACAGGTTCCACCACTGACAACCTGCGGCGGGATTCCACGGATGGGCCGTCCCTTGCCGTCAATAAGACCTGTTTGCCTGGCGAGTAGTTCGCCATCGTTACTGACGCGAACGACGTAGCGATTACCTTTACGAATACCAGAAGGCGAAACCACGGAAAGGTCGCTGGTGTGACCGTAGATCTCGGCAATGTCCTTGCGAAGACGCCGAGCCGCAGCACCGGTATCAAGTTCTGCTTCCACCACAATGCGCCCCGACACAATGTGTAGGGCGCTACCAAACCTCAGTAATGTAGAGACCTCGGCCTTACGACAACACACCTTGGTGACATCTAGTCGAGCGAGCTCGTCCTTCACCGCTGCGGTCATGGCCATATCTAAATCCTGCCACGAGCAAATAGCTCGTCATATGCCGAGGCAAGCAAGGCAACATCGTGACCGTCTGCTAGGTCGGCGCGGGCAATCGGCAGGAGAACCACACTGGCCCCAAGGCTTACTGATGCGCTATTCAATTCCGCCACATCAGTCACACTAGCGGGGTCGGCAAGCACATAATCAATGGTCAATTCAGGCGCAAATGCCGCCAACACCTCAACATGGTTGGCTGGACTAAAGCCTGAGGTCTCCCCCGATTGCGGGACCAAATTCAGGGTAAGGATTTTGCGAGCCGAACTTTGCGCGATGGCTGCTCTGATGGCGGGAACCAAGAGATGGGGCAAGACACTGCTAAACCAGGAGCCAGGTCCTAGGACCAAAACATCAGCCTCTGCAATGGCCTCCAGCACGTGGTCACTGACAGCGGGCTCAGCTGGTTCCAGTGCCAAGGAGACTACGCGGCCAGGGGTTTGAGCTAACGCGACCTGTCCTCGCACCTGTGTTTGGCTGATGGGATCTGCCCACTGCAATTCATTGGTCAGGCCAGCAACAATCTCGACCGGCTCGATACACATCGGCAGTACGCGCCCAGAAATGTTGAGCAGAGTTCCCATGTGATCCAATGCGGCCACCGGATCGGCAAAAATTTCCATCAAAGCAACCAGGAGCACATTTCCCACCGGATGCCCGGTCAAGTCGCCCCGATCGAACCGGTGCGCAACCACCTGGGACCACAGCTGCGCTTGATTAGTTTCGTCAGCCAAGGCCACTAAGGCCATGCGCAAATCCCCTGGTGGTAGCACCCCATGGTCTCGCCGCAGAACTCCGCTACTGCCGCCATCATCACCAACCGTGACCACCGCCGTGAGCTCACTTGTCAACGACTTAAGCGCACGAAGGCTAACTGCCAGTCCGTGCCCACCCCCGAGTGCTACAACTTTCATTCTCGACCCAAATCCCGGTGGAGTACTAAAGTTTCGACATCGCTTTGGACTAGTCGTGCCGCCAGATGCTCAGCCATGGCTACTGAGCGGTGTTTTCCACCCGTGCACCCGACCGCCACTGTGACATAACGCTTACCTTCTCGGATATAGCCTTCCGAGACAGTCTTCAACAATTGGCTGTAGGCGTCCAAAAATTCCCGGGCAAGAGGCTGATCCACAACAAAATCCGAAACTGAGGCATCTAGTCCGGACAGTGGCCGCAACTGCTCATCCCAGTGTGGATTGGGTAGGAAACGCACATCCACTACGAAGTCGGCATCAACGGGGATTCCGTACTTGAATCCAAAAGACATCACAGTTGCTCGAAGCTTTTGAGCCCCAGGCTGCGCAAAGGCCGCCGAAACCTTGGCCGTCAACTCGTGAATGTTGAGATAGGACGTATCGATGATCAGGTCTGCACTTCCACGAATCTCCCGGACAAGTTCGCGTTCGCGGGCAATGCCGTCAAGGACTCGACCATCGCCTTGGAGCGGGTGCGGCCGACGAGATGATTCAAAACGACGTACCAGAACCTCATCTGCTGCTTCTAAGAACAGCACGTGCGGATCAAATCCGCGCTCACGCATGGCGACCAGCGCCGTGGACAGTTCATTGAAGAATTCACGATCACGGGTATCAACCGCAATGGCAATGCGGCCAAGCTCGGGGCGGGGTCCGACAAGATCAATCAGCGCGGGCAGCAACGGAGGCGGAATATTTTCCACGACATACCAGCCGTAATCCTCAAGCGCATCGGCTGCGGTACTGCGACCGGCGCCAGACATCCCTGTGACGACGACTACTTCTGGCGCACGTGAGTTCGTCATGGCTCAATAATCTCCCCTGTTGTCACATTGACACCGGTGGGGGCGCCGCCATTGACCCTAAGCGCCTGAAAGTGCTCAAAGATCGTTTCTGCCAGTTTTGGTCCGATTCCATCCACGGCACTGAGCTGTTCGACACTTGCTTGAGAAATTTTACGAACTGACTTCAACGCCTTCATGAGGGAAGCGCGCTTAACCTCACCTAGTCCGGGCACTTGGTCAAGTTGACTTGCGGTCAAGGATTTGGAACGTGATGCTCGATGAAAAGCAATGGCAAAGCGATGGGCCTCATCACGAATGCGTTGCAGAAGATAAAGCCCTTCACTGCCCCGAGACAAGATCACCGGAAAATCCTGTTCAGGCAACCAGACCTCTTCGAGCCTCTTGGCCAGCCCGATCACCGGAATATGCACCAAACCAAGTTCATTCAAAACCGAGCGAGCCGCATTTACTTGCGGCTTACCTCCATCGACGACCAACAATCCCGGCTCGTAGGCGAAGGTTCGCGAATCATCCGGGTGTTCAAATCGACGCCGAACCACCTCCTTAATGGAGGCAACATCATCAGAACCTTCAACGGTCTTGATCGTGAACCGCCGATAGGCAGACTTCTTTGGCAGACCATCTTCAAAGACAACCAAAGATCCCACCGCAGAGGTGCCCTGAAGGTGCGAGATATCAATACATTCAATGCGCAGAAAGGACTCTTCAAAACCTAGGGAATCCTGCAATTGCTTCAGAGCCGCACTGCGCGAGGTCAAGTCCGAGGATCGACGAAGCCGGTGCTGGAGAAGGGTATGGGCTGCATTGGCCTGCACCGTTGAGATCAGGGCAGCCTTATCCCCGCGAACTGGCGTGCGGACTTGAACACGGGATCCTTTCAGCGAACTCAACCACGTCTCAAGCAACTCCAGATCGGCCGGTTTGACATCGACTAGGACCTCTCGGGGAGTGTCAATAATCCCGGTTGGGTCATAGATTTGTCGAAGGAAGTGCGTCATCAGCTCAGCGTTAGAAATGTCTTCTACGCGCTCAGTTACCCAACCACGTTTTCCCCTGATGCGACCATCGCGTACATAGAAAACCTGAACGGCAGCCTCAAGTTCATCGGCATGCACAGCAATCAGGTCTGCATCGGTGCCGGGTTCTAGAACAACTGAGTTTTGCTCCATGACCTTCGTCAGCGCCGCAAGGTCATCGCGCAGCCTGGCAGCCTTCTCATAGTTGAGTTCCTCAACTGCTGACTGCATCTGCTCGCTGATGCTCCGAACGTAAGCGCCGGTGTTGCCTGACATGAACGAGCAGAAGTCATCAACTATCGCGCGATGCTCCTGCGCGCTTACTCGGCCCACGCACGGCGCGCTGCAGCGGTCGATGTAGCCGAGCAAACACGCTCGATCTGCTTGCTTGGCACTCTTGAACGTCGAATTACTACACGTGCGCACCGGGAAAACCCGCAGAAGTTGATCAAGGGTTTCGCGAATGGCCCAAGCCTGCGAAAAGGGACCGAAATACTTCGTGTTCTTCTTGCGCTGACCACGGACAACCTGAGCTCGAGGGAACTCCTCCCCCAGGGTGACAGCGAGAAACGGGTAAGACTTGTCGTCGCGATACTTAACATTAAAGCGCGGTTCAAATTCCTTAATCCACGAATACTCCAAAGCAAAGGCTTCGGTGTCAGATTTCACGATAGTCCAGTCGACCGTTGCAGCGGCACTGATCATCGAGCTCGTGCGCGGATGAAGTTCACCGGCAAAGTAAGACGACACCCGAGACCTTAGATTTTTGGCCTTACCGACATAAATCACCGTCTGCTTGTCATCAAAAAACCGATAAACCCCAGGCTCGTTAGGGATGGCGGATGGGCGGACTATGGACATCTACATCACGCGAAATCTACGACGCCATTTCGGACTTGGACGTCAATGACCGCTAACGGGGTTTGGGCCGGACCTTGAACAACGGCTCCGGTAGTGGGATTGAAGGCGCTGCCATGGCACACGCAGACAATGTTTGCCTCTTCAACGCCCTTGACGGTGCAACCGGCATGGGTACAGACCGCGCTAAATGCGTGGACCTGGCCACTGTCAGACTTGGTCACGATGATCTTGCGATCATCGACAATCTTGACCACCGAACCTCCGCTGGCAATGTCCGAGACGGCCACAATGCCCTCGGCTCCGGCGTTAGGGGTAGCAGAACTTGCTGGTGTTGACCCGGTGACCGGAGCACCCGAAGTACTTTGAGCATTCTCGCAAGCCGCAAGTAACGGAGCTGCCACACCGACAACTGAGAGCACTACCGTGGCTTGCAATAGCTCTCTGCGCGTCTTGCTCTCGGGCTTGCTAACACTCACGTGAACCATCCTTCGTGGGCCGGTAACGGGAACTATTTTGATTTGACCGTTTTCTTGGCCTTTTTTGGCTTCCCCGAAAGGCCGCCGGCTAAAAACTTACCGGTAAAACTCGCCGGATTCTTCGCCACAGCCTCAGGCGTGCCGATGGCGACAATCTCACCACCGCGGCCACCGCCTTCAGGCCCAAGGTCAACGACCCAGTCGGCGGTCTTTATGACATCAAGGTTGTGCTCGATGACGATGACCGTGTTACCAGCATCGACGAGCCGACCTAGCACTCCCAATAGCTTGGCGACGTCATCAAAGTGCAGCCCGGTAGTGGGTTCATCAAGAACATAGACGGTGCGTCCGGTCGAGCGCTTCTGCAATTCCGAGGCCAGCTTGACGCGCTGAGCCTCACCACCGGAAAGAGTTGGTGCTGATTGGCCCATCCGAACATAGCCAAGGCCGACATCATTGAGCGTAGCCAAGTGCCGCGAGATTGCCGGGATCGCTTCGAAGAACTCCAGAGCCTCTTCGATGGGCATGTCTAATACATCGGCAATGGACTTTCCTTTGAAATGCACTTCCAAGGTTTCGCGGTTATAGCGAGCTCCCTTACAAACCTCACAGGGAACGTAAACATCTGGCAAGAAGTTCATTTCAATTTTTAGAGTGCCATCGCCACTACACGATTCGCAACGGCCACCTTTGACATTGAACGAAAAACGCCCTTGTTGATATCCCCTGACTTTTGCCTCCGGAGTGGCGGCGAAAATCTTCCTAATGTGATCAAAGACGCCCGTGTAGGTCGCCGGGTTGGAGCGTGGCGTGCGGCCAATCGGGCTTTGATCAACATGCACGACTTTGTCCACCAGCTCCAGACCCTCGATTTTCTTATGCCGCCCTGGCACCAATCTCGAGCCTTGCAATTCCCTGGCTAACGCCGAATACAAAATATCGTTGACCAGTGTTGACTTACCTGAACCACTGACTCCTGTCACCGCCACCAGGCAGCCCAACGGAAAAGTGGCGTCGACGCCTTTGAGATTGTTTTCGCTTGCACCGCGGACGGTTAACACACGCTTGTTATCTACCGGGCGTCGAGTGGCAGGAATTGCAATAGATTTCCGACCGGCCAGATAGGCACCCGTGGCCGAGCGCAGATTGCTAGTCAAGTCTGCGAAGTCGCCTGATACGACTACCTCTCCGCCGTGTTCGCCCGCACCAGGACCGATATCAACAATCCAATCTGCAGCCCGGATGGTGTCTTCATCGTGTTCAACCACGATGAGCGTATTGCCCAAATCGCGCAACCTGATTAACGTTTCGATGAGGCGCTGATTGTCCCGTTGGTGAAGACCGATAGAAGGCTCATCCAGGACGTAGAGCACTCCCACCAGTCCAGATCCAATTTGCGTGGCCAGACGAATGCGCTGAGCCTCACCGCCAGACAACGTGGCGGCCGGACGATCTAGAGACAGGTAATCCAGTCCAACGTCAAGTAGGAATTGCAGCCGCTCGTTGACCTCTTTAAGAACTCGGCCGGCAATTTTTGCTTCACGGGCTCCGAGCTTCATCGTGGCTAAGAACTTCGCGCAATCCTTAATCGACATGGCTGCCACGTCAGCAATTGAGGAGCCACCAAGGGTCACGGCAAGAATCAACGGCTTCAATCTCGCGCCGTTGCATGCCTGACAAGGGGTCTCGCGCATATAGCCAGCAAAGCGTTCGCGACTTGAATCCGAATCGGACTCGTCATGCCTGCGCTCAACGAAACCAATAACGCCCTCGAAGCTTGTCGTGTAGGAGCGTTGCCGATTGAATCTGTTTTTATATCGGACCGTGACTGAATCTTCATCCCCATACAAAACCGCTTTCTTGGCTTTCGCGGAGAGTTTGTTCCATTCAGTGTCCATCGAAAAACCAACGTTGTCCGCAACAGCCTCGAGCAGCCGTGCGAAATAGTTACTGATGTGGCCACCTGACCACGGGGCGATAGCGCCCTGCGCCAGAGTCAGCGTGCCATCTGGGATGACTAAGTCAGGATCTACGACCATGCGCACCCCGAGCCCGGAACAATCTGCACATGCACCAAAGGGTGAGTTGAAAGAAAAGGAGCGCGGCTCTAACTCTTCAAAAGACAGGTCGTCGCGAATGCAGGCCAGATGTTCGGAGAAGGTGCGCTCGCGATCTGGGTCCTTTTCGTCACGGTCAACAAAATCTAAAATCACAAGACCAGAGGCAAGCTGAAGGGCAGTTTCTATGGAGTCCGTCAAGCGCCTGCGGGCTGAGCTTTTTGCCGACAAACGGTCGACCACAACTTCAATGGAATGCTTCTCCTGCTTCTTCAGAGTGGGAACTTCCTCTAACCCATAGACCACACCATCAACGCGAACCCGAGAGAAGCCTTGAGTTTGCAGCTGCCTGAACAGATCGACATATTCGCCTTTGCGTTCGCGCACAATCGGCGCCAAGACCTGAAATCGAATGCCGTCCTCTAGATCAAGGATGCGATCAACGATTTGCTGCGGCGATTGGCGAGCGATGACATCGCCACATTCAGGGCAATGAGGCGTGCCGGCTCGCGCATACAGCAGGCGGAGGTAGTCATAAACCTCAGTAATAGTGCCAACCGTGGATCGAGGGTTTCGATTCGTGGACTTTTGGTCAATGGACACCGCCGGCGACAAGCCTTCAATGAAATCAACATCGGGCTTATCGAGTTGCCCAAGGAATTGCCGGGCATAGGCCGAGAGCGACTCCACATAACGGCGCTGACCTTCAGCAAAGATGGTGTCGAAGGCAAGACTTGATTTTCCCGAGCCAGACAGTCCGGTGAACACGATGAGTGAATCTCTCGGCAACTCAAGGGAGACATTTTTGAGATTGTTCTCTCTGGCTCCACGGATGATGAGTTGATCAGGCACAGTCTCAGCCTACGGAAAACCAGCTCAGAGCGCTTGCAGTGGTGTCACATTCAATTGCTTGGGTTGCCCAATTGTCTGGACTTGACCAAAGATGCCAGCGTGGTTCCCGCCAAAGTTAGTGCAATGACCAGCAACGACACCGGTAGGTCAATTTCGAAGGACCAGCCGAAGAGTCCTGTCTTTGCCATCGCGTGGAAGATCAATTTCACCCCGATGAAGCCCAAGATGATGGCTAGACCGAAACTCAAATAAATCAGTCGTTCCACTAAACCACTGATGAGAAAAAACAGTTGCCTAAGGCCCAGTAAGGCGAAGGCGTTAGCCGTAAAAACAATGAACGGCTCTTCAGTGAGCCCATAAATAGCAGGAATGGAGTCAAAGGCAAACAGAAGGTCCGTAGTCCCAATAGCCAAGATAACCACAAACAATGGGGTGGCATAGCGATGTTTGTCGATGGTGGTGAAGAACTTGCCCTTGTCATAGGTTTCTACTGTTGGAATCACGCGCTGCACAAGCTTGAATAACGGGTTTTTGCCGGGCGCTGGTCGATCGTTGCGATGCCGCACGACCTGGACCGCTGTGAATAGTAAAAACGCACCAAATAAGTAGAACGAGGCGCTGAACGTATTGATCACTGCGGCGCCGAGGGCAATCAATACCCCGCGCAGAATCAGGGCGATGACGATGCCCAACATCAAAATGCGATGTTCGTACTCCTTGGGCACGACAAATGAGGTCAGCAGAACGAGAAAGACGAACAGGTTGTCCACCGACAGGCTCAGTTCGGTCAGATAGCCCGCGAAGAACTGCTGGCTGTAGGCATTTCCGGCCAGCTGGCCCAAAGTGAGCCCGAACGCAACGGCAAGCCCTACGTAAATCAGAACCCAGGTCGTTGCTTCTTTTGTGCTAAGGACATGGGGCTTGCGATCAGCGATGAGCAGGTCTAGGCCGATCGCCACCAAGAAAGCGACTATGGTTATCGCCCAAATTGCCGGTGAGAGATTCACAACCTCTCACCTACCCCCACGAGTCATTACCGGATTTTGATCATTCTACTCAAATTCCGGCTTCCTTCATAGAACGCAGTTCCCGCTTGAGATCAGAGATTTCATCACGAAGCCGGGCTGCCAGTTCGAATTGCAAATCAGCGGCCACTTGATGCATCTGCTGCGTGAGCTGCTCAATCAGCCCAACCAATTCGGCTTGAGGAATCGACTTCGGGTCCAGCCCGCGATTGAGAATCGGAACACCAGAGGCAGATACAGATGCACCCCGACTTGAGGCTAAGAGTTCTTCGGTATCAAGGTCCTCGCGGGCAAGCATTTCCGTGATGTCACTTATGCGTTTGCGCAGTGGCATCGGATCAACCCCACGCTCAAGGTTGTAGCTGACCTGCTTGGCCCGGCGGCGATTGGTTTCGTCGATCGCCTTCTGCATTGAGTCAGTTACTCGGTCGGCGTACATATGCACCTGTCCGGAAACATTTCGGGCGGCTCGACCAATGGTCTGAATCAACGATGTGCTTGAGCGCAAGAAGCCCTCTTTGTCCGCGTCCAAGATGGCCACCAGGGAGACCTCAGGCAGGTCAAGGCCTTCTCTGAGCAAGTTGATCCCCACCAGAACATCAAATTTTCCGAGGCGAAGATCCCTGAGGAGCTCGACGCGCTTAAGGGTGTCCACATCTGAATGCAGATACTGAACGCGAATATCGAGGTTGACCAAGTAGTCCGTCAAATCCTCAGACATCTTCTTGGTCAAAGTTGTCACCAGCACCCGCTCATTGCGTTCCACCCGAAGGCCAATTTCGTGAACTAGGTCGTCAATTTGACCTAACGTTGGTTTGACAACGATTTCAGGGTCGATCAGGCCAGTGGGGCGGATGATCTGCTCGACGAATCCGCGGGAGCGCTCAAGTTCGTAGGGGCCGGGAGTGGCTGAAAGGTAGACCTTTTGACCGGTGCGCTCTAAAAATTCAGCGAACCTCAGCGGCCGGTTATCCATCGCACTCGGCAACCTGAAGCCGTGTTCAACCAAGGTGCGCTTTCGGGAAGCATCCCCCTCATACATCGCTCCGATTTGCGGGACCGTTACGTGGGACTCGTCGATGACCAAGAGGAAATCTTCGGGAAAATAGTCCAGTAGGCAATTAGGTGGAGAACCAGGTTCGCGATCATCAATGTGTCGGGAATAGTTCTCGATGCCAGCACACGATCCCATTTGTCGCATCATCTCGATGTCATAGGTGGTGCGCATCCGTAGGCGCTGTGCTTCAAGCAATTTGTTTTGGCCTTCAAGCTGGCTTAAACGCTCTTCAAGTTCATTCTCTATCCCTGCGATGGCCCGTTCCATCCGCTCGGGACTTGCCGTGTAGAAGGAAGCAGGAAAAATTGAGACTTCGTTGTCCTCACTGACAATCTCGCCGGTGAGGGGGTGCAAGGTAGTGAGTTTTTCAATCTCGTCGCCGAAGAACTCGATGCGCACGCAGTGCTTCTCATAAACAGGGAACACTTCAACCGTGTCGCCTCGCGCCCGAAATGTGCCACGGGTGAAGGCAATGTCATTTCGGTCATATTGAATATCCACGAGTTGACGAAGCAAGGTGTCACGATCCAGGTTCTGACCAGTGCGCAACCGAAGACGGCGATCAACATATTCCTGAGGCGTACCTAAGCCGTAGATGCACGACACCGTGGCCACAACCACTACGTCTCGCCGGGTTAGCAAGCTATTGGTGGCTGAATATCGCAACCGTTCAACTTCCTCATTAATTGAAGAATCTTTTTCAATGTAGGTATCGGTTGTCGGAACATAGGCTTCAGGTTGGTAATAGTCGTAATACGAGACGAAGTATTCAACCGCGTTGTTGGGCAACAGTTCGCGGAATTCGTTAGCCAACTGAGCAGCTAGCGTTTTATTAGGGGCCATAACCAAAGTCGGCCGTTGAAGTTTTTCAATCAGCCAAGCGGTCGTTGCTGACTTGCCAGTTCCCGTTGCCCCCAACAGGACGACATCGCTCTCCCCCGCCAACAGCCGCTCGGTGAGTTCAGCAATGGCGGCTGGTTGGTCACCTGCAGGTGTCATTTCGCTGACTACCTCAAGGGGAGCCACCGTTCGCTGAAGATCGGAGGTCGGGCGCACAGACCTACGCTATTGCTCCAGCGCAGTAGCGCGTTGCTTGAGGCGCTCCCAAAGGGCATCCACTTGAATCTGGAGTTCAGCGATGTCGCCGGTGTTCTCCACGACCTCGTCGGCGATGGCTAGGCGCTGCGCCGAACTCGACTGCGCCGCAATCCTGTCTTTTGCCGCGGCCACATCCCACCCCTTGGAGTGCAGGAGCCTTGCAATGCGCACATCCTCGGGGGCATCGACAACGACAATCACGTCATAGGCTTCGGTCCGCCCTGTCTCAGCTAAGAGCGGTACGTCGTGAACCACGATGGCATCATCGTCGGCCAGCGCGGTCATCAGATCAGACTGTTGGCGCACTAGGGGGTGGATGATTGATTCGAGTTTGCCTCGAGCCACCGGATCGCGGAAAACCAACGCAGCTAAGGCTTTTCGATCCAACATGCCGTCGTAATAGAGAACTTCATCTCCGAATGCATCAAGGACCTCTTGGAAACCAGGCGTGCCCGGCTCTACAACCGCACGAGCGATGGCATCAGCATCGACGATGACAGCACCATGATCAGCCAACATCTGTGAAACAGTGCTCTTACCGGCACCAACTCCGCCGGTAAGACCCACCACTAACACAAGCTCACCAGGCTACTGCGAGTCAGCAGATGTCAGCTTCTCGCGCAGCTCGGCCAGAGCTGCATCAGATGCCAGTGCACCTTCTTCTGGCTTGTCGGCATCTTCGGATGAGAATGTCGTGGGCTCAGCCTCAGCGGCCTCAGCATCAGCCTTTTGTGCAACAGCCATCTGTGCTTTGTGGGCTTCAAAGCGCTTTTGTGCTTCGGCGTACTGAGCTTCCCAAGCAACTTGGGCCGCTTCATACCCTGGCAACCATTCGCCTGTGTCAGGGTCAAAGCCTTCTGGGTAAACGTAATTACCTTCGGCGTCGTAATTTGCAGCCATTCCATAGGCGGTGGGATCAAAGTCAATGATCTCACCAATTTCACCTTCGTTGGCTTGCTTGAGAGACAACGAAATTCTGCGACGCTCAAGGTCAATGTCGATGACCTTGACAAACATTTCGTCATCAACGCTGACGACCTGCTCGGGGATCTCTACATGACGCTCTGCGAGTTCTGAAATGTGCACGAGCCCTTCAATACCCTCTTCAACACGAACGAAAGCGCCGAATGGGACGAGCTTGGTGACAACGCCGGGGACAACTTGGCCCATTTGGTGAGTACGGGCGAATTGTTGCCATGGGTCTTCTTGGGTTGACTTCAGGGACAACGAAACGCGCTCGCGTTCCATATCTACTTCAAGAACCTCAACGGTTACTTCTTGGCCAACCTCAACGACTTCAGATGGGTGGTCAATGTGCTTCCAGGAAAGCTCAGAAACGTGCACCAGCCCATCGACGCCACCAAGGTCCACGAAAGCACCAAAGTTGACGATAGAGGAAACCACACCGTTGCGAACCTGACCCTTGAGCAGAGTTGTCAAGAAGTCAACGCGGACAGCAGATTGAGTCTGCTCGAGGAAAGCGCGACGCGAAAGCACAACGTTGTTGCGGTTTTTGTCCAGTTCAATGATCTTGGCTTCAATCTTTTGGCCTACGTAAGGCTGCAGATCGCGAACTCGGCGCATTTCGACCAAGGATGCGGGCAAGAAACCACGAAGTCCGATATCAACGATCAGACCACCCTTAACCACTTCAATAACCAAACCTTCGACGATGCCGTCTTCTTCCTTAACCTTTTCAATGTCTCCCCATGCGCGTTCGTACTGTGCGCGCTTCTTGGACAGAATGAGCCGGCCTTCTTTGTCCTCTTTTTGAAGGACAAGTGCCTCAATGCTGTCGCCAACTTTGACGATTTCATTAGGGTCGATGTCGTGCTTAATGGAAAGTTCGCGGGAGGGGATGACACCCTCAGTCTTGTAACCGATGTCGAGAAGGACTTCATCACGGTCAACTTTGACGATGATGCCTTCAACGATGTCGCCGTCATCAAAATATTTGATGGTCGAATCAATGGCGGCGAGGAAATCTTCAGCCGAGCCAATGTCGTTTACAGCAATTTGAGGTGCGGTCGCAGGGGTAGATGTAGTAGCGGTCATGAGGTAGTAGGGGCCTTTAGTAGTAGGGATGTGCGTGAAGTTCCAAGGGTAATCTCCACGCTTGGCACCGATGGAGTCGGGGCGCACTTACGCCCCTTTTGCCGGTGCTCAGTGGGCGGCTGCATCCCAGGACAAGCCAACACCCACGGACACGTCCAGTGGCACATCAAGCGCGTAGGCCGCTCCCATCCCCTCACGTACGAGAGCTTCTAGTTCATCACGCTCGCCGGGGGCAACTTCGAAGACCAGTTCGTCATGGACCTGCAACAGCATGCGGGAGGAGAGTTTGTGGTCTGCGATTGCTTGATCAACGTTGATCATTGCAACCTTGATGATGTCGGCCGCTGATCCTTGGATGGGTGCATTTAAAGCCATCCGTTCCGCCGCTTCACGTCGCATTCGATTTTCACTATTGAGATCAGGGAAGTAGCGACGCCGCCCGAGGATCGTTTCGGTGTAGCCGGTAGATCGAGCCTTCGCCACCACAGACTCTAGGTAGTCCCGCACGCCGCCGAAACGTTTGAAGTATTCATCCATCAACTCCTTGGCCTCACCAGTGCCCATGCCCAGCTGCTTGCCTAAACCAAAGGCTGACAAACCGTAGGCCAGGCCGTAGGACATCGCCTTGATTTGACGCCGCATTTGCGCATCAACCTGACCAGCAGAAACCCCGAAGACTTGGGACGCCACGGTGGTGTGCAAGTCCTCTCCGCTTCTGAAAGCGTCTATCAGCCCTGTATCTGCCGACAAATGAGCCATGATGCGCATTTCAATCTGCGAATAATCCGCTGTCAGCAATGATTCAAAGCCCTCGCCAACAATGAAACTCTCTCGGATACGGCGCCCCTCAGCAGTACGCACTGGAATGTTCTGCAAGTTCGGATCAGTTGACGACAAGCGACCCGTCGCGGCAATGGTCTGCACATAGGTGGTGCGAATCCTGGAATCTTTCGAGGTGGCCTTGAGCAGCCCATCAACGGTTGAACGCAACTTGGACGCATCGCGGTGGGCCAATAGGTGCTCAAGAAATGGGTTCGGGTCCTGCTCGTAGAGCGCGGCCAGCGATGCGGCATCGGTTGAGTAACCGGTTTTCGTCTTTTTCGTTCCCTTCATGCCGAGCTTTCCAAAGAGAACCTCCTGAAGTTGCTTTGGGGAGGCCAGATTGACTGGCTGTCCGGCAATCTCCTGAGCCGCAGCACTTGCAGCTTTGGCTTGCTGATCAAATTGTGCTGATAATTGGGTCAGTAACTCCCGATCTACCGCAATGCCACGTTTTTCCATCTTCACCAAGATCGCCGTTACCGGTTGTTCCAACTCAGTCAAGAGTGAGAGCACATCTGCGCTGCCTAGTGCAGGTTCCAAGGCTTGATCAAGTTGAAGAATCGCTCGCGCTCTGGCCCGACACAGCGGTCCATGAGATGGCTGGAAATCAAGACTTAACTGATCGCTTGCCGGCTCGCCTGTTGGCAGTGAAGACATCAGGTGAGCACTGATGAGGTGGGCTAGATCAAGTCCACGGCTGTCAGGGGTCAGCAGGTAGGCGGCTAATTCGATGTCGGTCTGCACGCCAACTAGTTCGATGCCCAATGAACCCAGCAACAGTGCCGTTCGATTCCCCGAGTAAATGACCTTGGGCGATGTTGAACTTCCTGCCCACTGCGCAAAAGCTGTGTAGGCCGCCGAACCTGTCTTAAGTTCATCAGGATTGACGTAGGCCACGCCGGTGGGTGCGGCGATAGCAAGTCCTAGAACTTCGCCGGTGCCATGTACGGCCTCGCCTAGAACATCGAGTGCACAAACAACGGAGTTGGCATGCTGGTCCAGCCAGGATTGAACATCTGCAGCAGCTAACTCTTCTCCTGAATCATCAATGACGCCGCCGTCGGCCGCAGGCGAGGACGAACTGTCCGCGATGTCTTCGCCCGCGCCCAGATCACCAACAGCAATGGCAGTGAGTCGATCGCGAAGAGCCCTGATCTGAAGCTCCTCGAGCGCGGCATTGACTTCGCTGGCATTCCACGGCAATCGAATGGCGTCATCGGGGGAAATATCAAGCGGAACATCATCAACCAGTGCCGTCAGTTGGCGATTGAGCTGAACAGCGTCGAGGTGCTCTCGAAAAGCATCACCCACCTTGCCCTTGATTTCGTCTGCATGACTGATGAGTTCGGCAATGGACCCGTATTCAATGATCCACTTCGCGGCAGTTTTTTCACCAACGCCAGGAACCCCCGGCAAATTGTCTGACGGATCCCCACGAAGAGCAGCCAGGTCCGCGTATTGCGTTGGCGTGACACCGTATTTTTCAAAAACGGCTTCGGGGGTCATGCGAGCAAGGTCTGACACGCCCTTCTTGGGGTACAACACCGTGATGCCAGGTTCGACAAGCTGCAAAGCATCGCGATCCCCCGTAACGATGAAACTTTCAAATCCATCTCTAAGTCCGGCCCTGGCCAGCGTGGCGATGACATCATCTGCTTCGAAACCCTCAGCTGTCACGACAGGAATCTTCAGCGTGCGCAGCAGATTTTGAATGAGTTCGACTTGGGGTTTGAATTCTGGGGGCGACTTTGCGCGGTTTGCTTTGTAATCAGGAAAGCGCTCTGACCTAAAGGTTTTTCGCGAAATATCAAAGGCCACCGCAAGGTGTGTGGGTTGCTCATCACGAACGGTGTTGATCAACATGGAAAGGAATCCATAGACGGCATTGGTGAAAACACCTGTTGAGGTGGCGAAGTTTTCTGGTGGAAGCGCATAAAAGGCGCGGTAGGCCATTGAGTGCCCGTCAAGCAGAAGTAAGCGTTTGCCTACCCCAGGGTTCTCGGCTTTGCTCACGGTCAGATCTTACGGTTTATTAGAGACAACGACAGTAGGTTGGTCTACCCACACTCCCTGAAGCGAATACGTTTCAAATCCGACCGGGGCGGACACAACTTGCCCAAACTGGTCAAAGGCAATCGCACCCGTTAAACCGGCGGTCTTGGCTGTACTGATTGCGCTCACAATGGCGGCCCGACGTTGTTTGGCCGTTGAGGTTGCCGAATGGAAAACTCTCTGTTTGACCAAGGCGTCAATAATGAGGTTCAACGCATCAACGCCGGCGGCCGCGTACAACCCAGGATCGATCCTCGCAGCCGAAGACGATGGCGTGCTGGTGGCGTTAACCGGCAAAGCAGGTAAGGGCAGTGCCTTCGTGTGCGCGCCAATGGTGGCGACATTAATTCCGGCCCAGTCTTGCTTAGTTTCAACAGCCTTTTGAAGTACCAATGGCGCCGGTGTCAAGAAAGTGGCCTTGGACTTGCGCAGGTCCTTATGTAAAACCGGGATTGCTTTATCAGGCCCAAACATCACAATCAGTTGCGGCTTTGGCTTGAGAATTTGGCGAATCAAGGCAGGAGGGGGATCTAATAACTGGTTCGAAGTCAGCGAACTGACAGTCAGGACTGGCTTTGCCCGACCAGTAAGGGCGCCTGAATAAGCAGCCGACATCGCGCGGTTCTTCTCTAGCCCATCATCAAGGACAAGAACGCGAGTAAATTTCTTACTCACGGTCCAGATCGCACATGCTCTGGCTCGCGCGGTATCGGAAGCATTGAAACGAAAGTAGGTAGCAAATGCGCGCTTAGCTGGCGTGCCACGTTGCGTTAATTGAGTATCACCGCCACCAACAGCCACCATGGCGATTCCGGCATTGTTCATGATCGGCTGCACACTTTCATTGACCAAGGAACTAACGCTGCCAATGACACCAACAACCCGCGGATCATCAGGCAGTCTGGTCGCCTGTTGTTGACCTACCGAAGATTCCCCGCGGTCATCAAGTGGAATCACCGTGAGTTCAATCCCAGCCTGACCCAATTCACCAGATCGAAGTGCCAACTGGTCACTGATGCTTTGTAAAAGCCCCACGCCCTGCGTGGCGTTATCTCCAGTCAGCGGCGCTAGGACCCCAACGGCCAACTGAACCTTCGTTGAGGTCGGACTTGGCTCAGCTAAGCGCCCAGGACTTGCAACCGGCCCACAGGCAACTAACAAGAAGGCAAGCGTGGCAAAGGTGAATGATTGAGCGAAAACCTTCTTCTTGATTGTTGCTTCCACGATTCAGCCTTGACCGGCTTCGTCGAGCACCACATGGGCCACATCTTTCATCGATAGCCGGCGATCCATAGCAGCTTGCTGAATCCAGCGAAATGCTTCCGGTTCGGTCATCGTGAAACGCTCGATCAAGACCGCCTTCGCGCGCTCAAGGAGCTTTCGCGTCTCCAAGGTTGATTCAAGTTGCCAGACCTCTTCACGCAGTTGCTTCAATTGTTCATAGCGGGCCAGAGCAACATCAATAGCAGGAAAAAGATCCTGCGAAGTAAACGGTTTGACCACGTACCCCATAGCTCCCGCATCAACAGCGCGTTGCACTAAAGATTTTTGACTAAAGGCGGTAAGCAGTAAAACGGGCGAAATGTTTTCCGCGATGATCTCCTCTGCCGCACTGATGCCGTCAAGCACCGGCATCTTCACATCCATGATCACTATGTCTGGCGCCAATGCTTTGGCAAGTTCAACGGCCTGCCTTCCGTCCCCGGCTTGCCCTACGACGGAAAAGCCGGCCTCGGTCAGCATCTCGACAAGGTCCATTCGGATCAGGGCTTCATCTTCAGCAACCACAACAGTTCGGCCTTGGTCCGACCACGCGAGGTTGTTGTTCACAGGTTCAGGGTAGTCTGTTCTGGCACCAGCCCCGGTAGCCCAACGGCAGAGGCAACGGATTCAAAACCCGTCCAGTGTGAGTTCAAATCTCACTCGGGGTACCACCAGTTAGGCAGTACTACTCAGGCCGGCCTTCGGGCAACATGGGCTTGATCTCAATAATGCGGCCAAGTAAGCCATTGATGAACTTCGGCGAGTCATCTGTAGAGATCTGCGTGGAGAGCTCGACGGCTTCGCTGGCCACGACCGCATCTGGAACCTCACGTTGCCACAGAATCTCGAATACACCTATGCGTAGCAGGTTGCGATCGACAACGGGCATGCGATCAAGGGCCCAACCTTGCGCATGGGTGATGAGGAGTTCATCAATTCGCTCTTGATGGGCGTTGACTCCTTCAACCAGTTCCACTGTGTAGGGATTGATCGAATCGCGAGCGGCCAAACGTTCAGCAACAAGCTCGGCAAGAACTTCGGATGATTGCACACCGCGAACATCTGCTGCATACAGCACATCCAGGGCACGTTTTCTCGCTTTAGTGCGAGCAGTCATGGCGTTAGCCCGAAATACGGCCGAGATAGCTGCCGTCTCGGGTATCGACCTTGACGCGCTCACCCTGCGTAATGAACAGCGGCACCTGAATTTCAGCTCCAGTTTCAACAGTGGCCGGCTTAGTCCCACCGGTGGAACGATCACCTTGCATACCCGGTTCGGTGTAGGTCACTACCAACTCAACTGTGACCGGAAGTTCTACGTAAAGCGGGTTGCCTTCGTGCAGAGCAACGATTGCCTTCTGATTTTCCAGTAACCACTTGGAGTTGTCCCCGACAACCTGGGCGGAGATATTGATCTGATCGAAGGAATCTAGGTCCATAAAGATGTAATCGTCAGCGTCCTTGTACAGATACTGCATGTCCCGCTTGTCAACATTGGCCGTCTCGACCCGAACGCCGGCATTGAAGGTCTTATCGACAACCTTGCCTGACAGGACATTTTTCAACTTGGTTCGCACGAAGGCGCCACCCTTGCCGGGCTTAACGTGCTGAAAGTCGATAACTGTCCACAACTGTCCATCAATGTTGAGAACAATGCCATTCTTTAGGTCATTACTCGTGGCCACGGGTGCGCCATCCTTCTAGGTGGGAACTCAGCACTGCGTGAGTTCGCGCGAAACGTTAGTCAACGACTCATGCCCGTTTGCAGTAACGAGCACGGTGTCCTCAATGCGGACCCCGCCCAATCCAGAAATGTAGATACCTGGTTCAACGGTGACCACGAAGTTCTTCTCAAGCATACCTTCGCTAGCCGAACCCAACAGCGGAGGCTCGTGGATCTCAAGGCCGATTCCGTGACCGGTGCCGTGTAAAAAATCATCCCCAAATCCGGCCGATGCAATATGTGATCGCGCGATCTGATCAATGTGGCCCGCCGAGACACCAGGCGCGATTGCCTCGCGCGCCAACTTCTGCGCCGAGAGTACGACTTCATGCATGACTTGGATGCGTTCGCTGGGTTGCCCCAGCACAACAGTGCGGGACAAATCAGCGCAATAGCCCTCCACTCGAGCCCCCACGTCAAAAAGAACTACATCGCCGGGGCGAGCTGTCGCATCGGTGGGTTGATGATGCGGACGTGCTGCGTTTGCCCCGATTGCGACGATCGGGTCGAAGGAGGTTCCATCGGCACCCCGATCGGAGATGGAATTGAGAAATATTCTCGCCAATTCACGCTCACTTATACCCGCACGAACAGCGTCAATGGTGTTGAGCAGCGCTGCCGAAGTTATTTCACAAGCCCTACGGATGGCCACAATCTCGCGCTCATCCTTGATCATCCGTTGAGTGCGTACGAGATGATCTGTGGCAAGCAAGTCCAGCCCATGACCGCTCAGATCATCGTGTTGCCGCCAGGTCAGGTGCTCTGACTCAAAGGCAACCTGAGATATCCCCTGGCTTTGCGCAAGATCAAGCAGGCTTCTTGTGTATTCGCGGGTGATGAGTCCTTCAACATCTAGCTGTGAGGCCACCTCGGCGTATCGTGAATCGGTGGCCAATACAGCCCGCGAACCAAGGACCAGTAATGCGCCAGCAGATCCGGAAAAGCCGCACAGGTACGCGATGTTGACCGGATTAGTTACCAGAAATGCCGACGCTCCGGATGCTGCTAAGGCACTTGTGAGGCGTGAATTCATCGTTAGCAGGGCTGCGATCGAGACTACGTGCTTAACGAAACAAGAGCGTGCAAAGCAAGCACGTATGACTGCGCGCCAAACCCTGCAATCGTTCCGGTGGCAACCCCGGAAATTACTGAGGTGTGACGAAATTCCTCGCGTGCTGCCGGATTAGAAAGGTGCACCTCAATCAAGGGGGCGGTCATCATCGCGCAGGCATCGCGAAGCGCATACGAGTAATGGGTAAAGGCAGCCGGATTGAGAATCACCGGTCGATTGGCATCGACTGCTTCATGAATCCAATGCACCAAGTCCGTTTCAGAATCACTTTGCCGGACCTCAACGCCGATGCCTAACACTGCAGCTTGCTCATCGAGCAAGCTCACCAACTGGTCATAGGACGTATTTCCGTAAACCTCGGGTTCGCGAGAGCCCAGGCGCCCCAAATTGGGCCCATTGATAACCAATACAGACAGCACGAGGAAACCTTTCGACCTATCTATTGTGACGCAGCAACAGAGCGAAACGCCGCTTCTAGCGCGTGGGAGTCAGGATTATTTACTCCTACCGGCTTTGCCACTGACTCAAGCAGGACAAAACGCATCACCGCACCGCGAGCTTTCTTATCGATACGCATCGTTTCAAGCAGTTCATTCCACTGGTCTGCACGTCCATAGGAAATGGGCAAACCCAGGGCGGTTAACAGTGATCGGTGACGATCGACCATGGCACGATCCATCATGCCGAGTGCATGAGCGAGCTCGGCGGCGAAGATCATCCCAACCGAGACCGCGTGGCCATGGCGCCACGAGTAGTTTTCAACCTTTTCAATTGCGTGCCCAAAGGTATGTCCATAGTTGAGAATTTCGCGGCTGACCCCGCTGATAGCCACTTCGCGCAGGTCACCGCTGACAACATCTGCCTTCACCGAAATCGCTCGGGTAATCAGTTCCTGGCAGACGGGATGGGAAGGATCAAGGGCTGCCTGCGGGTCGGCTGCAATCAAATCAAGGATGACTGAATCACGAATCCACCCCGCCTTAACAATCTCGGGTAATCCAGCTCGATGTTCTTCAAGGGGTAGCTCACTGAGTACGTCCAGATCTACGAGCACACCGCGTGGTTCATGGAATGCCCCAACCAGATTTTTGCCTGCACTGGTGTTAATGCCAGTCTTTCCGCCAACAGCGGCATCGACCATGGCCAAGGTTGTCGTTGGAACGTGAATCACGTCAATTCCGCGTAACCAGGTAGCGGCCACAAAACCCACGAGATCAGTCGTGGCTCCCCCGCCAACAGAGACCACTGCGTCATTGCGCGTGAAACCAGCAGCACCCAAAGCGGCCCAGCATGCATCGAGAGTGCTTACCGTCTTCGCCGCCTCAGCATCAGGTAACTCATGCATCAACACCACGCGGTGGGACGCTGCAAGCCTGCTCGCGACCTGCTCGGCCACATTCTTTACAGCCGGCGCATAGATCACGGCAACGCGAGTGGTGCCTGCTTGAAGTAACTCAGGCACCGAATCAAGCACCCCGCGCCCAACTATGACTGAGTAAGGGTCAGGTGTGCGGACGGCGATCGTGGTCACGACTGAGCCTCCTGAGGATCTACCTGATGTGAAGATTCCATAAGGCTTTCTACGGCATCAGCAACCTGATCTGGATTCAACCCGCTGGTATCGACACTCCATTTCGCGACAGAGGTGTAGAACTCCAAACGTTGCGCCATCAAGGCCATCAACTGCCCACGCACATTGCCCAACAACAACGGTCGGTCGCGATTGAGCCCAATACGAGCAGAGGCATCGGAAGGATCAGCCTGCAAAAACACCACCGGCTGATTCCGCAGCAATGTCCGAGTGCCTTCATCCAAGATGGCCCCTCCACCCAGCGCCAAGACTCCATCATGGGCGCTAAGGGCAGCGGCAACCACGTCTCGTTCGAGTTCTCGAAAACGATCTTCACCTTGTGTAATGAAAATGTCGGCTACCGTGATTCCGGCTTGTGCTTCAACCAAGGAATCAGTATCTACCAACTCTAGGTTCCAACGTTGAGCAAGAAGATTGCCCACTGTTGACTTACCTGCCCCCGGCCCTCCAACTAGGACCAACCGCGGACTCATCGAATGACGAGGTTGTCGAGGTAACCCTTCAGGTTTCGAGCAACCTCAGGAACCGAATCGCCACCAAATTTCTCAAGGGCTGCTTCGGCTAGAACAAGACAAACCATGGCCTCGGCAACAACCCCTGCCGCCGGAACTGCGCACACATCGGACCGCTGATGGATGGCCTTTGCCGCCTCACCTGTAGACACATCGACCGTGGAAAGCGCGCGAGGAACGGTTGAAATGGGCTTCATGGCCGCTCGAACCCGCAGCACCTCACCGGTGGTCATGCCACCTTCGGTTCCGCCAGCGCGATCTGACATTCGGCGGACACCATCGGGAGTGTTTTCAATTTCATCATGGGCCGCAGATCCACGGCGGCGCGCTGATCGAAACCCATCGCCCACCTCAACGCCCTTTATGGCCTGAATACCCATGAGTGCACCAGCCAAGCGAGCATCGATACGTCGATCACTGTGGACATAGCTTCCAAGACCAGGCGGCAACCCATGGACAACCACTTCAATGACTCCGCCCAAGGTGTCGCCTTCAGCTTGGACCGCATCAATTTCGGCAACCATGGCCTGCTCGGTGGCCGAATCGATACAACGAACCGGGCTGGCATCAACACGCTCTAGATCATTGGGGCCTGGGACCAGGCCATCAGGCAGCTCCACTGAACCAATGGAAACCACATGACTGAGTACTTGAACACCGAGGGCCTGGGCGAGGAATCTACGGGCCAACTCCCCCACTGCTACCCGAGCAGCGGTTTCGCGGGCACTAGCGCGTTCAAGCACCGGGCGAGCATCGTCAAATCCATACTTCTGCATTCCCACCAGATCCGCGTGACCGGGTCGTGGGCGAGTCAACGGCGCGTTTCTGCCTTGGGCAGCGAGTTCTTCGGCATCAACGGGGTCAGCCGACATCACGGTGGTCCACTTGGGCCACTCGCTATTTGCCACATTGAGCGCAATGGGACCACCCATGGTTACGCCATGGCGAACTCCACCTTGGAAAGTCACGAGATCTTTTTCAAATGCCATTCGGGCGCCACGCCCATGGCCGAGTCGACGACGAGCCAAAGCATCGGCGATGTCATCGGTGGTGACTTCAACACCAGCGGGGAGACCTTCAAGCACTCCCACAAGAGCCGGGCCATGAGATTCACCGGCAGTAAGCCATCGCAACATGTAACTAGTCTCCCACGGCAATGTCAGATCAGAACCCTTGGGACACGCGGCCTACTTACTCAGAGTGCGCACATCCCCAATGCAAAGCGGAACTGATTGGGTACCAAAGAGCACGCCGGCGCATTGGGTGCCGAAGATTCCGTAGACCTTGAAGTCGGTGGCAAATGTTTGGCCCACAGTGGCCGTGTAGGACTTGCCAGCAACTTTGAGCGTTGCCGAAGTAGGGGTCAAACTCACCATTTGAACCGTTATGGCGCTGGCAGCTGCACTTTGGCTCACCACTGCCGCAACGGTTGGCTGCGGTACTGGATCAGCACTAGACTTTCCGGGGACCACGGGGGCAAACGGATTGCGACCAACAGCAGCCGCTGATGAGGTTGCTGAATCATTAGCGGCTTGGGGAACCACAGGCGCAGCAGGTGCAGTTGCAGGTGCAGCGCCACGTTGACTTGCTGGGACGACTAATCCTTCGCTATTAGGTGAGGCACCTGAGCCAAAAAGTGCACCGAAGACAAACCAACCGGCGATCAATGCAACAACAATGCCACCAAGAATCAGGACAAGTTTGAGCCAGGGCCTACGCGAAACACTCTCATCAAAAGCTTCAGCAACATCAGGTTCGACTCGTTCATCAAGTGCAGTGTTTGTCATGGTGATGTCCCTATTGGCTATTGGTGGCTGGGGCTTTGCTGGAGTTTGACGATCCAGGCGTGGATGCATTCGGTGCGGTGGACTTGGGCGCCATGAAGGCCAGCGCGGACAAATCCATTTGCAAATCGGTCTTGGATGCAGTGGTTGCGCCCGAACTAGAAGCCGGGGCTACTGCGACCTCCAAGACCTTCAACGCTCGTTGGGACGACTCCAGGCCCGTGAGGAACTGCGTCAACTGGGCGTAACTGCCAATGACGGAAATCTTGAGTGGAATCTGCTGAACACCGGTCGCACTGCCAGCACTAGCTGCCGAACCTGACGACGTTGAACCTGTCGAGGACGAAGTGGCCGAATCCGATGAGGAGCCACCAGCTGATGGAGCCGAACTCGAGTTGCCTCCAGCCGGTGCGCTTGCTTGAACTAATGCCTGCGGATTTGACGGCGCCAGTGCAACCAACTCAACGCCACTGGCCTTCGCCAGATCAGTTAAAGAACGCACCAGGGACGGCAAATTAGGAGTTTGAGGCAATTGCTGACGAATCGTGTCCAGGATGGCCTGTTGATTGGGAAGGTCTTGTTGCTGTGCCTTCAACGTCGCAATCTTATTTTGCAAGGCTTGATTGGCAGCGTCTTGAGTCGCTGTTTGCCCACGCAAGGCGGAGGCCTGCGATCGACGCGGTTGGACAAATAGGAACATGCCCGCCACTAAAACCACAACCGCAACTAGTGCTGTTCCAGCAATCCATTGACGCGACTTAGTCATCACTTACCAGCCTTTGCACTAAATCGCCCAGATTGCGCTGCATCGGTGATGGTGGCCGATGCACTGAAGGTGACAAGATTCTTTGCTGTCTCGCTGGTGGACTTCGATGCGCTTGTTAGATACGGGTCGATGAATCCCTTTTGCTTCGAGAGTGAATCAAGGAACGTGGCAACGTTCTTGTTATTGGCAGCCTGACCTTCGTAGGTTACAGACGCAATTCCTGAGTTTCCCAAGGCACTTGTGACCGGATTTGCCGGGTCTTGGCGGATGGTCAAGGAGGTTAAACCAACATTTGAGGGAATGGTCAGGCTGAGCGAGGTCAGATACGTCGACCAGCGAACTTCATTGCCCATTGCAGTGGCCAGCTGCGACTGCGCAGCAGCTACATCGCTATAGATCTTGGGTACATCAGTGAATTGACTGACCTGATTTTGCAAACTTGTCCCTGTCGCCTGGGCAGCAACTAGCTCATTGCGAGCCGATGAAACCTGAAGGTTGACCACCAAAGCCAGCAGGGCCACGACAGCAACTACGGCGGCCAGAATAAAACCCGACAAGCGTTGCAAGTGAGCAAAGCGCGATTGTTCGGCGATCTCTGGCGGCAGGAGGTTGACTCGAGGCACCAGCACCGTTGACGGCGCAGCTTCACGATTGCGTGTCAAAGTGCTCATGCGTGCACCGCCATTGCCAAACCAACGGGAACTGCAGTCAGTGGTCCAAGGAATGCGAGCTGTTCTTCGGTGAGGCCGGTCTTACCGATCAAAAGATTTGATGTGGGCGATCCAATGGTTACTTGGATGCCGGTTGCCTGGGATAGGCGGGTAGCCAATCCGACAAGTCGTGCGCCGCCTCCACTGACAACCAATTCAGAAATGGGAGCTGAGCCCGTGGATGCCAAGTAGTAATCAAGGGAGCCACGAACTTCGTCTACGAATGATTGCTCACTGGCATCAAGGACATGAACCAATGAAGGATCGACTTCTTGGTCGGACCAGTTTCCATCAACCGACATGGCCTGCTTCAAGCTTTCCGCCTGAGCCGTTGGCACTCCCATGCGCTCGGCGACAGATTCGGTGACGTCCGCCCCGCCCATCAGCAAAATTCGGACAAATCGGGGAACTCCACCTTCGTGAATAACGATATTTGTCACTCGTGCGCCGATATCCAAGACCGCTTCAACCGCAGGCGTTGCCGCAAAAGTGGGGTTGGACAGGGAGCGCAACAATGCAAAGGAGGTCAGGTCAACAACCGCAGGAACCAAACCGGCTTCTTGTACTGCTTGGACCGCCCCCATCACCATGTCACGCGAGGCCGCGACTAAGAGGCCACGGAGCATGCGCGCACCTGTTTCGAGTTCGAAGTCTTCGACGGGCATAAAGTCCAGAACCGCTTCCTCAACAGGAATAGGGATGAATTCCTGGACCTGAAATGGAAGGGATTGCTTTAGATCTTCTGGCGACATCCAGGGCAGGTCAACTTGTCGCACAATGACTTTGCCGTTGGCAACACCGATGACAACTTCCTTGCTAGAAAACTTTGTATGCGCCCACAGACGCTTGATTGCCGTAGCGACGGCTTCAACGTCAACGACTTCACCGTCGCGCACGCACCCTGGCGCAAGTTCAACTTGGCCGAACTTTTCTAAGGTGATGCCGTTCTTTCCGAAGGACAATTCAGCAGCGCGCACGCCGGTAGTGCCGATGTCGAGACCAATGGCGGTTTTCCCAGCCATGGTGCCCTCCTAGCCGCTTATCCAAGCCGTCCACGCACAGGTCGCACGAGGATCTCTAGGTAGGTTTTCGGCCGATTCAGGCGTGGGCTTAAGCCCTTTTAGACACGAGATTTGGCCCAAATCGGGGGGCAGGCCTAGGCTCAGCCACGTTTACAGGCCCAGATGGGTCAGATACGCCTGCGCCCAGGCCTGCCCAAAGAAGACGGCTAGGCCAGCTCCAGCAAGCATGAAGGGTCCGAAGGGGATCATGGTTTTGCGGCCAGCCCGGCGGATCACAATCAGCGCGCCGCCAACAACGCCACCTAGGGCAAATCCCAAGAATCCGCCAATGATCAAACTCCCCCAACCTAGATATCCCAGGTACAACCCAAGGACTCCGGCGAGTTTGACATCCCCAAATCCCATTCCTGCGGGGTAGATAAGTGCGAGCAGGAAGTAAAAAGCGAACAAGGCCAGCGCGCCCAGCAAGGCCCTAATCATTAACCGAGGTTGACCATCGACAAGCGATCCAGCAAGAAGCAAAGCCAGCGCAACAAGATAGGAAGGCAAAACTATCTGATCAGGCAGGCGGCGAACATCAAGGTCGATCATCGCCAAGGCAATTCCCACGGCAGCCAGATACAAGAATGCAGGCAAAATCCCCACGAAACCAAAGTGCCATGCGAAGAGTGCAAATAGTGCGGCAGTGAACACTTCGACGGCTGGGTAGCGCCAACTGATACGTGCTTGGCAAGTGCGGCATTTACCCCTGAGCAGGAGCCAGCTGATGACGGGAATGTTGTCGCGGGATGCGATCTCGGTTAGACACCCTTGACAACGCGAGCGCGGGGCAACCACGGAAAGCCCTGCAGGAACGCGATAGATCACCACGTTGAGAAACGAACCAATGACTAGGCCCACAATGGCGCACAGCCCAACAATTACACCCGTCACGATTGGCGACCGTATCCCACTTGGAAGCCGGCAGAGGGTTTCGGCGCGATCATGTGCATAGCCAGGACTTAGTACGCGGGCTTGATTTCACCCGTAGTGCGACCGGCCCACACCGCATTGGTCCACTGTGGGAAATAGGGCGGGGCCTGGAAGCGCAGACGAGAGTCATAGCGGTAATTCTTCAAATATCCCGTTGTTGATCCAGTCCCGACGATCCCGCGCCACTTTTGGGCGATAGATCCGTACACAGTTAACGTGCCCAACTGCGCACCCTTGTCATAGGACTGGACCCAGAAGCTGCGCTGTAGCGTTTGGATGGATGCGTAGATGTAGCGATTGGTACCGGTGGTGTCGATATTTGCATACGTGGTGCACGTTGACCCCGACGTTGCCGTGCACTTAACCGGGTGTTCAACCACAACCGAGTTCCCTGCCACCAGACCGGTAACACTGGTTCCAGATGGTGTTGCCCCCGCGGTAACGCCATCAATGAGCAGGTCTCCGGTGACAACGACATTGTTTTGCGCCGCAATACTTACCCGACCTTTGACCGTTCCTTCAATATAGACATTGCCGTTGCCGCAGAAGAACGTTGAGTTGTCAACATTGACATCGCCAGCAACGGGCAACCCATCGCCAACTTGCCCCGTGGTGCACTTGGCCGCACTGGTCCAGTTCTTGACATAAATCGTCTTGTCCGTCGGCACCGGAACGGTGACCGACGAGGTCCCAGTAAAGGTTCCGCAGGTTGATCCGTCATTACTGGTGTTGGTTCCTGCGCTTCGAGTGCTCCACACCGTCATCGTGCCGTCGGCATTGAACTTAATCCGGGTATCTCCGGTGTACTGACACCCTGGATAGCTGGTGAAATTCGTGGCGTTATCAGGAAGGCTCAAAGGATCTGCGTAGGTTGCCTTGTTGCCATTCAAGTTTGGCGTGCCGGTTCCACGCTTGCAGTTGGTCACCGCATAAGGCGTGTTCTTACAACTGGTCGTACTGGTCTCATAGCCCTGCAAAAACGATGTCGTTCCGTTTATCAACGGAGTGTCATTGAAGTGAACCTTGCCGTCCAAGGTGTCCCCCGTGACGAACTGAATCTCCACGCAACTGTCTGTACTCGTGCGACCGTTCCACCAATATTTGGCAGCTGCAGGGCCGGTAGAGCCACAGTCTGCGTTCGGCGCGCCTGTTGGGTAAACGGCAGTATTGGATGGATCAGCATCTTCGAAGTCGGTGTAGTACAGGAAGTCTGTTGATCCTCCACGCGAGACCAACACCTGAATCGTTCGACTCGATCCCCCTACCTTGCCAGTGGAGGTCAATCGAACAGCACCTTGACTATTGATAACCGACGAGTCCACGTCATAGTGAAACTGTCCTGCCGTTGCGTCATCGGCGCTTACATTTTGCCATCCGACAGCGGTGCCGGAGGTCCATGAACAGTTATTTGTGCCAGCATTTGGGCCACGCAGCGCCACATTGGTGCAATCAATGCTTTGCCAATAGTTGTCATTGGCATTGAGCTTGGCAACGTAATCATCAACACCGGCCTGAGCCGCTGCTAGGGCCGCGTTCCAGGTTGAATCGCGCTTGGCCTGTGGTTCAACGGCTTGGGCGTAACTAAAGGTCGCGGCCAATAGCAGACTCAGCACGATGATCATGCCCATCACCATGATCATGGCGATGCCTTGATCTTCTGATTCGCGAACGATCGAAAAACGGGTGCTGATATTTCGACGAAGCTTAAGGAGGCTGGTCATGGCGTCGGCACCGCCGTTTGCTGAACCGCATCGGCATTGGGCAAAGTCACTCGCTGGGTAAAGGTCGTGCTTGAGACCTGGGAACTACTGGAAACAACGACGACGATGTCAATGGAGTCCACGCGCGGAAGGTCCGTACTGGCCAGCGGCAAGGTCGCGAAGGTGTTATTTGAAGCGTCGTAATAGGTGAACATGGTGGAAGTCGTGGAAACCCCGCGAGCAAGCACTCGAGAACTGACCGCACACCCAGCCGTACCTTGGGTGCAGTACTGGTAGTTGTAATCGGTTGCGCTGTGGGCGTTAGGAGCTTGGATAGTTTCGGTGAGGACACCAGCGGCATCAACGCTGTAGCTGACCCGGCTTGGACCCAAGATATTGGCTGGGTTGTTGATGTTGGCATAGAACTGCACAGTTCGAGCATTTCCCTGCAAGAAAGCTGCCGCATCGCAACCGGTACAGGTGGCGTTGAGTTGGGATGGCCGTACCGCCGTGCGCAAAGTCTTGGACATCGACTCCATAGCGACCTTGCCTTGCTGAACCTGGTCCAAGCGAGCGGCATTGCCGTTGACATTTTTTTGAGCCGCAATCGTGGTGGTCATGACCATGGCCAAAACACCCGACAAGATGGCAACAACCACCATCATTTCCATCAGGGTGAAACCATCGTCATTTTTTGAGCGCATCATGCGGCACTCACCGCCACTGTCACCGGCGCTGCGGTGGGTAGCAAGTTCGGGGTATTGGGCCAGGAACCCACCGCTGTGCGGCCAGTAACTTTCAAAGTCCACGTTCCAGCCGGCAAAGACGTGAGCAATTGCCCTGAGGAATTAGTAACCCCAAGGGTTAATGGGTTTTCAGAAGCCACACATGATGTGGTCGTGACCGGGGTGGCCGTCACCGTTGCATTCGTAATGGCAGTTCCGGTGGAGGTGGTCACATTGACCTGAACTGGGGCAAGCCGAGTTGTCGTGGTGGCTGTGTCACCAACGGGGACCACCACGGATGTAGCTCGAGAACCGCCAGCGACAGCTGGATCACTTTGAGTACACGAACCTGCCCACAAGCTGTACCCGTCAGTAAAGGGCCACAGGGTAGGAATCGTCACCGATCCCGTGGTTGCGGTGGCGCCAAGGTCACGGACTTGGGTTCCCGTTGGTTGCAAGCCTGTGTTCGAAAGCGTGATGCTGCGCAGGCCAGTGGGTAGCGCGTAACCGGTTTGCGTGGTCAAACTCAACTGCAAGGAGCCGGCCTTGTCATAGTTGAAGGTGAGTCGCGAAATCGATGATGTTGACGCGGTCACCGTTTTTGACGGAGTTGCAGCGCCATAGAAATCGACCCAACCAGAGTTGTTCAATGAAGCGGTGTAAGTGCCAGCCGAGGACACGGCAATGGTCGCGCATCCGTCTTCTGCCGTGGTGCCATTAAAGGTTCCACCCGTACCGGACAACACCACAGGTACGTCTTCTTGCCCCTTACCTGATGCACTGACTACTTTGACCGCCACAAATGAGGTTCCGGTGGCCAGTACTCCCTTGGGAGGAGTGAGCAACGTGTTGGCTTCTACCGGCTTGACTTGACCCATGTAGGGCCAACTCACGCGAACATTGACCGCAAGTGTCGGATAGGTAACGCTTGATCCGCCATCACATGGACTTTGACCTGTTCCAGCTGGCAGCCACTGAGCGCGACGAAAAACCGTGTACGGAACCGAGTCAACGACCAACGAGCTTCCCACAGTTCCGCCTGGCAGTGGGTAGCCATTAGTCACGTCAAGGTCAGCGGCCACAGTTAGCGGACCGGTTGAGGACGCATTGAATTGGTTGCGCACAATTTCAAGTTCACGAGCCGCCAAGTTTGATGCAGCAACGCGATCCTTATCTAGCCTGGTCTTTTGCCCAACCGAGACAAACCCGCCCATAATTCCTGCCATGGCGATGGTGAACACCATGATGGACATCATCAACTCAATAAGGGTCATGCCAGCATCGCTCGAGCACGCTGTGCGCACACGGCTAAGTACTGAATGGGGCCAGGCGAGGTCCATGCAGACTTCTTCGTCATTTTTGCCCTAATTCTTAAGCATTCAAAGAAAGGCAAATGGGCGGTCCTCATGCGTGAGGATCGCCCAAAAGTGGCAGAAAAGTGGCACACAAGTGCCGTGGCTCGCGTTAGCCCGTCAGCGAGCTACCTGCTGATCCACCTGGCGTGGTTGAAGAGTTGGACGTCGGGCACGACGTAGCCGTAGCACCTAGCAGGCCGCCAGCTTGGCTGTCGTAGTACCAGGTGGTGTTCGAACCTGAGTGCTTAGCCGACAAGCAATAGCCCAAACTTGAGGCTCGATAAACCACGGTGACCGTGACGTTCTTGCTTGGCGTAATGCCATAGCCATCAGCTTGCAAACCGGAAATGTCTCCGTATGAAGCATGGTCGCTGAGGTAGGCCTCTTCAAAGACGGCCAAGGAGCGAATTCCAGACTTGGCTGAGGCGTCGTAGGCCTTTCGCTTCTGGCCCACATACAGCGGCAGCGCGATCGCGGCCAATATCCCAATGATGATGATGACCACCAGGAGCTCGATCAAGGTAAAGCCAGAGTCTTTGCGAGTAGGAGCTAGGCGTTGCATCAACGAGCGGTGTTGACGGGGGAAGGTGAACACGGGGCCTGCTCCTTTTCTCGGGTGTGGGACTGGTGTGACGGAAGTGAAAACTTCTTAGATGCCCTACGGGGCCTGCCCTTGGAAGGACAGGCCCCGAGAGGACTATCTAGATCGATCAGACGCAACCGGTGTTGTTAATTCCTCCACCGTCGCTGTCGTAGTACCACGTACCGCTGGCTCCACTGTTGGTGGCCTTGAGGCAGTAGGTACCGGCGACGACGCCAGTGCCGGTCTGATTTGCGACGACGGTGTTAAGTGAAGACACCTTGACAGTGGTTGTACCCACTGTGACTGAGGCACCTGCAGCTGCTTGAGCAGGAACTGCATATGCCTGGTTATCGACGAAGTAGGTCTCCATCTCATTAGCAACTGAACGAAGGTCTGACTTCATTGATGCTTCAGTTGCCTTCTTGCGCTGATTGAGGAAGACGGGAATTGCGATAGCGGCAAGGATGCCAATGATGATGATGACCACCAGGAGCTCGATCAGGGTAAAGCCCTGGTCCTTCTCCTCCATGGACTTGCGGATGCGAGCGAGCATCGGGATGGTCCCTTTCTGGGTGAACCTAGAGCTTCGGCTTCTGGTCCCCACCGGTGCTTCTTTCGAAGTACCAACCGAGGTAGCTGGGCTGACCGCGGGTGCGGTCCCCTGGCTTTGCGACCCCACCTCTCGGTGGGTGTGCCCTTTCTGGCCGGGTAGCTCACTGACAGGTATTACTTCGCCCAGTTGGGTGAAAACCTTGAGTGCTTTTTCACAAGTTTTTTGAGAAATTTTCCCGATCCGAGCCGCTAGGCACGAAAATCGGGCCCTGCAGGCACAAAAGTGGCCACGAAGCCGGCCTTGAATTGGTCAAAATCGATCCACAATCGGTCCAAAATCGGTCCGGACCCTCGGGTCAAGGACCGCTGATGTCCGTTTTGTCCTATTTGATGAGATCGAAGATCTTAAAGATCGGCATGTACAGGGCGATGATCATGGCCCCCACGATGCCACCGAGGAATCCGATCATGAGCGGCTCAATCAGCGCTGTGAGGGATTCAGTGGTGGCTTCGACCTCTTGATCGTAGAACTCTGAGATCTTGTGCAGCATCACGTCAAGGGCTCCAGTGTCTTCACCCACGGCCATCATCTGCACCAGCATCGGCGGGAACACCGGGTGCCGAGACAGCGGCGCAGTCATGGACTCACCTTGACGAACCGACTCTTGAACCTCTAAGACGGCTTTACCCACAACGGAGTTCCCGGTGGTTTCGGCCACGATGTCCAGCGACTGCAAAATGGGAACACCTGAACTCATCATGGTCCCCAAGTTTCGAGCAAATCTACTCAAGGCGATCTTGGCGAATAGATCGCCAAAGACTGGAATGCGCAGCTTCAGCGGATCAATGAAACCGCGAACCTGCTCGGTGTGCTTGACCCGATTCCACACAACAAAACCTGCAACGCCGAAGACAATGAAAAACGGCGTGCCGTACTTCAAGACCGTAGAAAGGAAAATCAGAACTTTCGTGGGAGCAGGCAGTTCGCCACCCAGGGAGGTAAACATCTTGGCAAACACGGGCACGATAAACAGGAGCATTCCCACCACGGCAAGCATGGCCATCACAAAAACAACCACCGGATAGGTCATCGCGGACTTGATTTTGCCCTTAAGTTTGACCTCTGCTTCGTAGTTCTCAGCGATCTGGAGCAGCACTGAATCCAGGAATCCACCGACCTCACCGGCCCGGCACATGTTGACCATCAGCGGCGGGAAGATCCGTGGGTGCTTGGCCAAGGAGGCCGACAGCGAGTGTCCTTCTTCGACATCCGAGCTGATACTGGTCAGCACCTTTGCCAGCTCCTTGTTCTCAGTTTGCTGAGACAAGATCACCAGCGCACGTAGCAAAGAAAGTCCGGCATTGATCATGGTGGCGAACTGGCGAGACATGATCGCCAAGTCTTTGAGCTTGACCTTTGAACCCAACTTCGGCAGCGAGAGTTCACGCTTCATACCCGGGTTAAAGGCGGTAATGCTCAAGGGTGCATAGCCCATGGACTTCAACTTGGTCGCAACGGCCGTGGGCGAATCGGCGTCAATTTGTCCCTGAACAAGTTTGCCGGATCGGTCACGTACCGAATATTGGAAAGTGGTAACAGTTGACATCACAATCACCCGCGTCCGGTCAAACGGTTGAAGTCATCGACGTGGTGACACTTTTCAAGTCCGACTGAATACGCGACCTGTCCGTTATTGACTAACTCGGCGAGGTGTTGATCCATCGTGTGCATGCCATATTGGGCACCAGCTTGCATCGCCGAATAGATCTGGTGGGTCTTTCCTTCACGAATCAAGTTCCTGATCGCGGGGGTGGCCACTAAAACTTCCGTCGCGGCTACTCGACCTTCGCCGTCCTTGGTTTTAGCCAAGTTCTGGCATACCACGCCCTGGAGGGCGCCAGCGAGCTGGACCCGCACCTGTTGCTGCTGGTGCGGCGGGAAAACGTCGATGACACGGTCGATGGTCTGGGCCGCATCTTGGGTGTGCAAGGTGGCAAAGACCAAGTGGCCGGTCTCGGCAGCGGTCAAAGCCACGGAGATCGTCTCAAGGTCACGCATTTCGCCGACCATGATGATGTCGGGGTCTTGGCGCAAAGCGTGCTTGAGGGCATCGGTGAAACTGTGAGTGTCCTCGCCAACTTCACGTTGATTCACGATGCTGTTCTGGTGTCCGTGGAGGAATTCAATCGGGTCCTCAACGGTCAAAATGTGATCGCGTCGGTTCCTATTGGCCAAGTCGATCAAGGCAGCCAAGGTTGTTGATTTACCCGAACCCGTTGGTCCGGTGACCAAAACGAACCCACGAGGAAGCATCGCAAAGTTAGAAACCGCTGCCGGCACACCTAAGGTTTCAAGGGACTTGATCTCAAAGGGGATCAATCGGAAGGCGGCACCGAGCGCATCACGTTGGCGGTACAGGTTCACCCTGAATCGAGCGCGCCCAGGAACCGAGTAGGCAAAGTCCAATTCAAGCTCGCGCTCAAAATTTTCGCGCTGACGCTGAGTGATAGCGGCATACATAACGCGCTGGATAACGGCTGCGGACAACACCGGGTAGTGCTCCAACGGGACCAGGTCCCCGCGTAGGCGAACAACAGGGCGAGACCCAATGGTCAGGTGCAGGTCTGAAGCCCCTGCAGTTAAGACTTCAACGAGCAGTTCTTGAAGATTAAGATCTTCTTCAGCCGCTTCCTTTTCGGTCGTGGCACGGCGGTATTCCTCGCTAAAGGTGGGTTCAACGCTGACCTGATCGGCCTGGGCCGGCTCGAGCGCCACCGACGGCTTAGGCAGTTCTGGTTCCACCAGGGGAATCTCAGGCGCCGTCTGCGGCGCAGGAGCAACGTGCGTAACCATCGCTGGCGTGACAACAGGAGCAAGGGAAGCGGCCGGCGCACCAGCGCTTGCTGGAGCGAAACGATCATGAGCTATCGGCGCACCTGCGAAAAAGTCATCAGTAGGCGCAGCCCAAGCTTGGGTGTCAGTATCAGTGTCAGTGTCAGTGTCAGTTGGTACAAACCCGCTAATCTCCACTGCTACCTCCTAGTGCGCACTTAAGGATGCATACGGTTGAAAGTATCGGCCTGCGAAATTGGTTTCTTAAGGTCATCTAGACCACCACTCGCAAAATCTCATCAATAGAGGTCACACCTTGAAGAACCTTGTTCAAACCGTCATTGCGAAGCGTGACCATCCCTGACCGCAAAGCAGCCGCAGTGATCTCAGTGGCGGGCGCGTGTTCAACGGCTAAACGCTCAATTTCCTCGTTGACCATCATCACTTCATGCAGCGCCAATCGACCCTTGTACCCAGTGCCTGAGCAGGATGGGCAGCCAATTGGTCGGTAAAGCGTGGGCATCCCGGCAGCCAGATCCCAATTAACTCGGGCTGCAGTCAAGGTTTCGTCCGTTGGCAGGTAAGCCTCTTTGCATTTGACGCACAACCGACGAGCTAGCCGCTGGGCCAAGACCGCGTCCACGGCTGAACCGACCAGGAATGGCTCAATACCCATCTCTGTCAGTCGAGTTATGGCCGATGGAGCATCGTTTGTGTGCAGGGTTGATAGGACGAGGTGACCGGTCAGGGCGGCCTCAACCGCGATCTGAGCCGTTTCATGGTCACGGATTTCTCCGATGAGGACGATGTCTGGGTCGGATCGAAGGATGGAGCGCAAGGACGCTGCAAAGGTCAAGCCTGCTTTGACATTGGTTTGAATCTGATTGATACCAGGCAAGCGATATTCGACGGGGTCTTCAACGGTGATGATGTTGACCTCAGGGCGATTCAAGATATTCAACGTTGAGTACAACGTGGTCGACTTACCAGAACCAGTGGGTCCAGTAACCAGGATCATTCCGTAGGGCTTGCCAAAACTTTCGCTGTAGCGCTCGTAGTTGGCCGAGGTGAATCCCAAGTCTGCAAGATCAAGACGGGCGGTGGAGTTATCCAAAATTCGCATGACGACCTTCTCGCCCCACACGGTGGGCAAGGTGGCAACACGCAGGTCCACCTTCTTGCCGTGGGCAGACACAGACAAACGACCATCCTGCGGGATTCGACGTTCAGCAATGTTGATGTCAGCCATGATCTTCAAACGCGAGATAACGCCGGACTGAATGGACTTAGGTGAGCGCATAATCTCGTGCAAAACCCCGTCAATGCGGTATCGCACGCGCAAATCGGACTCGGTGGGCTCGAGGTGGATGTCCGAGGCTCGGTCCTGAATAGCTTGAGTAATAAGCAGATTCACAAATTTAACGATGGGAGCATCTTCAACGACCTCTTTGAGTCCAGCTAGGTCATCTCCCCCACCATCGTCAGCATCTTCAAGGGCAGTGGTCAAGTCATCAAGGTCGGAATCAGCGCGGTAATAACGGTCAATCGCTGCCGAAACATCGGCGCGAGTGGCAACGGCTGGAATGACTTCGTATCCGCTGATGGTGCGAATGTCATCAGCCGCGAAGACGTTTGCGGGGTCTGACATGGCCACCACAATGCGACCGTCTTCAAAGCCAATCGGGATCGCCATGTGCTGGCGGCATACGGAACCGGGGATTCGGGCTAGCGCAGAACCGTCCACCGGGTAATCACTCAGGTCGATAAAGCGCAATCCGATTTGCTGAGCCAGCGCTGCCACAAGTTGGGTTTCGGACAAAATTCCCTGATCCACCAACACTCG
>Ga0114958_10000136_pt1 | contig 60518 bp, 51 predicted proteins | sample C_130208_EF_Meta_FD_89577 | JGI IMG/M metagenome (GOLD analysis project Ga0114958, IMG submission 89577) | Freshwater microbial communities from Lake Croche, Canada to study carbon cycling - C_130208_EF_MetaG | ecosystem: Environmental > Aquatic > Freshwater > Lake | place: Lake Croche, Canada... | reverse complement strand
TGGATGAAGTCCCATATCGATTGGGTCAAACGCCGCAAATCCCAAGCCAAGCTGCACCCAGGCTTTATATCTGACCGCTGGGAGGCGGATATTTTATCCTTCTGGCTGGTGATGTTTGGCCAGTTTTATCCCGATAAGGATACGAAATTCATTCTGGATCATATGGTTGAAGCCTCTAAGCAGTTGAGCGTTCTCATCCGCCTTCCCCCGGCGCCTTTTGTCTTTGCCAAGGCAAATGACATGGGCTTGATGCGCCGCTCGCAGTTGACGATCGAACTGCTCTACGACAGCCTGCGCGACGGGTTGCTGCGGCATTGCCCGACGTTAAGGGTTGTTGATGTGCCAGCCAGCCTGACCATGCTTGACGCGCGCTGTGAGTTTGTGATGGCCCAGATAACCACAACGGGCAGCGAGGGCTAAGGCTTTCTGGGGCCTTGTCACAAAATTGCCGCCTCGGACAGGCAGTTAGGGCAAGCTTGCATCTTCGTGCCAACCTGTGCACTATGCCACCCAAAATAGGAGTATCGCCCGTGCCAAACCAAACCCAAGGGCGCTATTGGGCCATTGCCGGCCTGTGTTTTTTTGTGGCCCTGTGGTATCTTGGCTCTGTGATGCTGCCCTTTTTGGTTGGCGGCGCAGTGGCCTATTTTCTGGACCCGCTGGCCGACCGGCTGGAACGCTTGGGCCTGTCGCGGGCCTTGGCGACGATGGTGATCTCGATTGCGGCCTTTGTGCTGGTGGTGCTGGTGGTCTTGGCGCTGATCCCGGTTTTGGTGCAGCAGTTGACATCCCTGATCAACGCCGCCCCCAAACTGGTGGCCGAGTTTCAGGCGTTTTTGATCACGCGCTTTCCTGAGCTAAGCGACAGCACCTCTGTCATGCGCACCACGTTGGATCAGATCGCCCAAGCCATTCAGGCGCGCGGGGCGACCTTGGCGCAGGGCTTGGTATCATCGGTGTTTGGTGTGATGAGCTGGCTGTTTTTCATCGTGGTTGTGCCGGTGGTCGCCTTTTACCTGCTGATGGATTGGGACAAGCTGGTGGCGCGGATTGACGAGCTGTTGCCGCGCGACCATGCGCCCGTGATCCGCCGCTTGGCGCAAGAGATCGACAAGACGCTTGCGGGCTTTGTGCGCGGCCAAGTGTCGGTGTGCCTGACCCTGGGGGCCTATTACGCGGCAGGGTTGATGCTGGCAGGGTTGCAATTTGGCTTGGTGATCGGGGCGATTGCCGGGGCGATGACGGTCATACCCTATATCGGCGCGCTGGTGGGCGGGGCTTTGGCGATGGGCTTTGCGCTGTACCAGTTTTGGGGCGATTGGGTATCCATCGGCATCGTCGCCGCCGTCTTTGGCTTTGGCCAGTTTATGGAAGGCAATGTGCTGACCCCGCGCCTTGTGGGCAAATCGGTTGGGCTGCATCCGGTCTGGCTGATGTTCGCGCTGTCGCTGTTTGGCGGGCTGTTTGGCATTGCGGGGATGCTGGTGGCGGTGCCGATCTCGGCCGCCATCGGGGTGTTGATGCGCTTTGCCATCGGGAAGTATCAAGACAGCTTGCTCTACCGTGGCCACAGCACCGCGCCGCAGGATAAGACCCAAGGGTGAGCGCGCAACTGACCTTTGATCTGCCCCTTGTCCAAGGCTGGCAGCGCAGCGCGTTTTTGGTCACCCCCGCCACTGCAGCAGCCCTTGCGGCGATTGACGGGTGGGCCACTTGGGCGGGTGGGCGGTTGTTGCTGGTGGGGCCGAAAGGCTCGGGCAAGACCCATCTGGCGCATATCTGGGCCGAGATGGCGCAGGCAATGTGGATCGACCCCGCCGATCTGCCAGCCCGCCTGCCCTATATTGCGCCGCAAGCCTGCATCATTCTGGACAACGCCCACCTTGTGACGGGTGCCGCAGAAGAAGCGCTGTTTCACCTGTACACCCGCCTTGCCCCCCAAGGCCGCCTGCTGCTCACCGCGCCCACAGCGCCGCGCGATTGGGGGCTGGCCTTGCCGGATCTGCTGTCACGCCTGCAAGCCATGCCGATTGCACGGCTTGACCCGCCCGATGACGACCTGTTGGCAGGCGTGTTGCTCAAGCTGTTCACCGACCGCCAGATCACCGCCGAGGCGCGGTTGATCCCCTATCTTTTGCCGCGCATGGAACGCTCCATCGCCGCTGCCCAAGCCTTGGTCGCAGCCCTTGATGCCCGCTCTTTGGCCACCCACCGCCCCGTCACCCGCGTTCTGGCCGCCGAGGTGCTGGACAGTGCCGACCCAGAGTGACACAAGGGCTGTCTGTTTCGACCTGACGCCCTTTGGATGCAAATGCCCCAGACCGACTTTCTCAAAGCTGCCTTCCCCGCCGCCGTGACCTATCCGGCCGCCGAAACCGCAGGCCCGCGCCGCTTTTTCAACCGCGAATTGTCCTGGCTGGCCTTTAACTGGCGCGTGCTGGACGAGGCGACCAACCCCGCCGTCCCCCTGCTGGAACGCTTACGCTTCTTGTCGATCTCGGCCACCAACTTGGATGAATTTTACACTGTGCGCGTGGCGGGATTGCGCGCCCAAATGCGCAACGGCAACGCCACCCTGTCTGACGATGGCCGCACGCCAGCCGAACAACTGACCCTGATCCACGCCGACGCCCGCCGCCTGATGCAGATGCAACAGACCGTCTACAACAAGCTGAAAAAAGAGATGGAGGCAGAGGGGATTATCATCCTGACGCGCTCTAAACTGACGGTGCGCGATTTGAAGGTGCTCGAGGAAACCTTTCTGACCAAGGTTTTCCCCGTGCTGTCCCCCTTGGCGATTGATCCGGCCCACCCTTTCCCCTTCATCCCCAACACCGGCTTTTCGCTGGCGCTAGAGCTAGAGCGCGTCTCGGACCGGCGCACGCTCAAAGCCCTGCTGCCCATTCCCCAACAGGTCGCCCGCTTTGTGCCCCTGCCCGGCAAACCCGGTGAGTCGCGGTTTTTGCCGCTGGAAGAGCTGCTGCTGTTGCATCTGGATATGCTGTTCCCCGGCTACACCGACCGGGGCCATTGTATGTTCCGCGTGCTGCGCGACAGCGATCTGGAACTGGAGGAAGAATCCGAAGACCTCGTGCGCGAGTTTGAAACCGCCCTCAAACGCCGCCGTCGCGGCGAGGTGATCCGCCTAAAAATTTCGGCAGGTGCCCCCGAAGACCTGCGCGCCATGATCATGCACGAACTGGCCGTGACGCCGGACGAGGTGGTCGAGGCACGCGGGCTTTTGGGCGTGGCAGACCTGAAACAACTGGTCCTCTCCTCGCGCCCTGACCTTCTTTGGCCGCCCTTCACCCCGCGCGTAGCCGAACGGGTACAAGACCATGACGGCGATCTGTTTGCCGCGATCCGGCAAAAAGACATGCTGCTGCATCACCCCTACGAAACCTTTGACACCGTCATCCGCTTTCTGGAACAGGCCGCGCGCGACCCTGATGTTCTGGCGATCAAACAAACGCTCTACCGCACCAGCCATGACAGCCCGATTGTGTCGGCGCTGTGCGAGGCGGCAGAGAATGGCAAATCGGTGACGGCACTTGTCGAACTCAAAGCCCGCTTTGACGAGGCCGCCAATATCTTGCAATCGCGCCGTCTGGAACGGGCGGGGGCGCATGTGGTTTACGGCTTTACCCATATGAAAACCCACGCCAAAATCTCCACCGTGGTGCGGCGCGAAGGCGATAATCTGGTGACCTATACTCATTACGGCACGGGCAATTACCACCCCATCACCGCGCGGATTTACACTGACCTGAGCTTTTTCACCTGCGACCCCGCCTTGGGCCGCGATGCGACCAAGGTGTTCAACTACCTGTCAGGCTATGTGCAGCCCACAGGGCTTGAAAACCTGGCTATTGCGCCGATCACGCTCAAACCCCGCCTTTTGGCGCTGATCGCCGCCGAGGCCGATCACGCCCGCGCCGGACGCCCTGCCGAGATTTGGATCAAGGCCAATTCCCTTTTTGAACCCGACGTGATCGACGCGCTTTATGCGGCCTCGACCGCGGGGGTGAAGATCAGCCTGATCATTCGCGGCATCTGCGGCTTGCGCCCCGGCATCAAGGGCCTATCCGAAAACATCCGCGTCAAATCGGTCGTGGGCCGCTTTTTGGAACACAGCCGGATCGTGTGTTTTGGCAACGGCCACGGCCTGCCCTCAAACGAGGCGCTGGTGTTTTTATCCTCTGCCGACTGGATGGACCGCAACCTGTCGCGGCGTGTGGAAACCTTGGTCGCCCTGCACAACCCCACCGTGCGTGCCCAGATCATGGGGCAGATCATGGCGGCGAATATGGCCGATGAGGCGCAAAGCTGGCTGCTGCACGCCAATGGCAGCTACGAGCGTGACCTGTCCAAGCCAACCGCAACCCAGTTCAACTGCCACCGCTTCTTTATGGAAAACCCCTCCCTTTCGGGGCGCGGGTCGGCAGGGGTCAAGGATGCGCCACTTTTGGCGGGAAAACTGGGCTAGAGATACCAAGCCTGTGTACCGATGCGGACGTTGACCACACCCCGTTCCTGCGGCATGGACAAAGAATAAAGACCAAGACGCGGGGAATCGACATGAGCAAACCACCCAAAGCCACCCGCGCCGATGCCGATCAAACCGAAGCCGACAAGCTTCTGTTCGGCCGCAGCCTGTTTGACGACCCCTCTGCCCGTGCCCTTAGCCGTGTGGGGGTGGTGGATGTGGGGTCAAACTCGGTGCGGATGGTGGTGTTTGACGGCGCGGCCCGCTCTCCGGCGTATTTTTACAACGAAAAAATCATGTGCGGGTTGGGCAAAGGTCTGGCCGAAACCAACCGCCTGAACCCCGAAGGCCGCAAGCGCGCGCTGACGGCGTTGAAACGCTTTGCGCTTTTGGCCAAGGGCATGGGGATTGAAAACCTCACCGTCGTGGCCACCGCCGCCGCCCGCGAAGCCGAAGATGGGCCAGAGTTTCAAGCTCAGGTGCTTGCGCAAACCGGCCTGAAAATCTGGGTCGTCGATGGCGACGAAGAGGCGCGTCTGTCGGCCCAAGGGGTTTTGCTCGGCTGGCCCGATGCCAAGGGCGTTGTCTGCGATATCGGCGGCAATTCGATGGAACTGGCGCGGATTGGCGACGGCAAAGTGGGGCGGCGCGCCACCTCGGCCCTTGGCCCGTTTCGCTTGCAGCAAGTGCAAGGCGGGGCCAAAGCGCGGGCGGCGCATATTGACCGCCTGCTCAACGCGCTACAGGACAAGGTTCAATCTGAAGGCGAACGCATCTACCTTGTCGGCGGATCATGGCGCGTCATCGCCCGTCTGGATATGGAACGGCGCAATTACCCGCTGACGGTCTTGCACGAATATCGCATGACGCCCGACAGCCTGTTAGACACGCTGGATTGGATCGAAAGCGCCGACCTCTCCGCCCTGCGCATCCGCACCGGCACCTCGGCCGAGCGGATGGAACTGGTCCCCCTCGCTTGCGAGGTGCTGCGCGCGCTGATCGTGATGCTCAAACCCTCGGAAATCGACGTGTCCGCCTACGGCATCCGCGAAGGCTTGCTCTATGAGGTCATGCCCGAACGCCTGCGCCAACGCGACCCCCTGATCGAGGCCGCGCGCGTCAGCGAACAAACCGCCGCTCGCATTCCGGGCACAGGCAAACGATTGTTCGAATTCCTGATGCCGCTCTTTACTGACGCTGACGCCCAACGCCTGCGCCTGATCAAGACGGCTTGCCTGTTGCACGACACCACATGGCGCGCCCACCCCGATTACCGCGCCGAAGCTTGCTTTGACAACGCCACCCGCGCCAATCTGGGCGGGCTGGACCACCCCGGGCGGGTGTTCTTGGGCCTTGCCCTGCTGCACCGCTACAAGAACTCGCGCACCGGGTCGCGGCTGGAACCGCTGTTTCGCCTGCTGACCGAGGCGCAGATCCAAGACGCCGAGGTTTTGGGCAAAGCCATGCGCTTTGGCGCGATGTTTGCGGGCGGCGATCCGGCACAGGCGGGCCATCTGGTCTGGAACCTCACCACGCGGGTGCTGGAACTGCACCTGACCCGCGACGGAGTTGATCTTTACGGTGAAGTGGCCCAAGCGCGGTTTTCCTCGCTGGCCCAAGCGCTGCGGGCCGAGATGCGCGTGGTCGATCCGCAATGACACTGACCTTCGACCACATCGCCATTTCGGCAACCACCTTGGACGCGGGCGTTGCATGGGTTGAACAGGCCTTGGGCGTGCAAATGGCAGGCGGCGGGCAGCATGGGCTGATGGCCACCCACAACCGCCTGCTGGGCTTGGGCGATCTGTATCTTGAGGTCATCGCGATTGACTCCGCAGCCCCCGCCCCCACCCGCCCGCGCTGGTTCGATCTTGACCGTTTCACAGGCCCGCCCCGCTTAACCAACTGGGTCGCCCGCACCGATGACATGGCCGCAGACCTGCCCTTGGGCCCGCCAAACTGGGGCCTGCCCCTGACCCTGACCCGCGGCGAGTACCGCTGGAAAATGGCCGTGCCCGACGATGGCATCTTGCCCTATAACGGCGCCTATCCGGCGCTGATCCAATGGCTGACCCCGCTGCATCCGACCCAAGCCCTGCCCGATGCGGGCGTTCGGTTGAAAGAGTTGACCATCACGCACCCGCAAGCCGCAGCCCTCAGCGCGGCGCTTCCCCTGCCCGATCCACGCCTGCGCCTTGTGCAGGGGCCGCAAAAGGCGATCTCTGCCACCTTCCAAACCCCGCAAGGCGAACGCAGCCTGCCGTGACAGCGCCGCAAAGCTGCGCTAAAGTACCGCTATGTCGATCTGGTCGCGCATTGCCCAAGCTCTCAGCGCCCTCGCCTCTGGCGAGGGCTTGGGTGCACTGTTTGACAGCTTGCGCCAACAACCCGAACGATCGGTCGGCTTCACCATCGCCGTGATTGCGCTTGGGGCCAAAATGGCCAAAGCCGACGGCCACGTGACCCGTGACGAGGTCGCCGCCTTTCGCCGTGTCTTCACCATCCCCAAGGGCGAAGAGGCCAGTGCCGCCAAGGTCTTCGACCTTGCCCGTCAGGATGTGGCGGGGTTTGATGCCTATGCCCGCAAAATCCGCGCGATGTTCAAACCCTCTGACCGCGATGTGATGATCGACCTGATGGAGGGCCTGTTCCACATCGCCGTGGCCGACCGCCAGTTTCACCCCGCCGAAGAGGCGTTCTTGCGCAATGTGGCGCAGATTTTCGGGCTGGAGGATGCCTGTTTTCGAAGCCTGCGCGCCCGGCATGTGCAAGACGACCCCTATGCCGTGCTGGGCGTTGACCCGTCCGCTTCTGACGCGGATATCCGCAAAGCCTGGCGCAATGCCGTCAAAGCCGCCATCCCGATGTGATGATCGCGCGCGGCGTACCGCCCGAAGCGGTAAAGCTCGCCGAAGAACGCCTGCGCGCCCTGAACACGGCGTGGGACGAGATCACAAAGGCCCGCGCGTGATGGACTGCGGGGGATCTAATGTAACCGAATGTTCGGTTATTCATCGCAGCCTTTGCCCCAAGCCCCCCCGACCCCACGCAATCCCCTCAGCACAGCCCCCATGCCCCTCTCGATGATCTCCGCCGCGCTGGTGGCCGCCTTGGTGGGCTATGGCAGCACCGTCGCCTTGGTGCTGGCGGCCGCACAGGCCGTGGCGGCCACGCCAGCCCAAACCGCCAGTTGGCTGCTGGCCGTCTGCTTGGCCAAAGCGGCGGGGTCTGCCTTTTTGTCGGCGCGCAACCGCATTCCGATGGTTCTGGCGTGGTCAACCCCGGGGGCGGCGCTGATTGCCGCCAGTTCGGGGATCACCATGGCCCAAGCGGTGGGGGCCTTTGTGGTGGCAGGTGGCCTGATCGCCCTGATCGGCGCGCTCAGGCCCTTGGGGCGGCTGGTGGCGCAGATTCCCGATGGGATTGCGGCGGCCATGCTGGCGGGGGTCTTGCTGCCGTTTTGCCTGAAGGGCTTGGCGGTCAGCGGCGGGCTTGGTGCGGCGGGATTGGTGCTGCTGGCGGTCTTTGCCGTGGTACGGCAGGTCAATCCCGCCCTTGCCGTGCTCGCAGCCCTTGGCGCGGGGCTGGTCTTGGCCTTTGGGCCTTGGGGCGTGGCCCTGCCAAACTTTGCGACACCGCATCCGGCACTTACCCCGATCCTGCCCGAATTCCGGCTTGATGTGCTGATCGGCCTTGCCCTGCCCCTCACCCTTGTCACCATGGCCAGCCAAAACCTGCCCGGCTTTGCCACCCTGCGCGCGGCGGGCTATGAACCGCCCGTCGCGCAAGCCTTGCAAACCACGGGGGCCCTTTCGGCGATGTTCGGCCTGTTTGGCGCGCATACCGTCAGCATGGCCGCCATCACCGCCGCAATTTGCCTTGGCGAAGATGTGCACCCCGACCGCGCCCAACGCTGGAAAGTGGGCTTTGCCTATGCGGCGGTCTGGGTTCTTTTGGGGATAGCAGGCCCGTGGGTCTTAGCCATATTACAGGCCATGCCGCCCGATATTCTGACCCTGCTGGTGGGCATAGCCCTTCTTGGCCCGCTGACCGGCGCGCTGGCAAACGCCTTTGCCACCGCCCCAACCCGCTTTCCGGCAACCGTCACCTTGACCCTAACAGCCTCTGGCCTTGGCATCGCGGGCATCGGCTCGGCGTTCTGGGGACTTGTGGCGGGCCTAAGCCTTCTCGCCCTTGACCAAGCCACCAAAGCCCTGCGCCGCTAATCCCTTTCATATGTGCACAAATATCCCACGGGGGTGCGGGGGTGTGAAACCCCCGGGTTTGACAACGGGTGCGGGGGTGTGAAACCCCCGGGTTGCAACGCCGGCCTAAAACGGCACGTCGGATACCTGATGCGCGGGCATCACCCAGCGAGCGACGATCTTTTTGGAACCGGCGTGGTCAAATTCAATGTCCAGCTTATCGCCTTCCACCAAAATCACCTCGCCGTAGCCGAATTTCTGGTGAAACACGCGGTCGCCGATGCCGTAAGGCGACACGGCCTGCGCGTCGATCACAATGCCACGCGCCTCTTGCGGTTGGGCAACACCACGCTGTCCGGCGCGGTCTTGCATGCGCTTCCAACCGGGCGAGTTATAGACATCCGCCTTAGTCGCCCGCTGTTCAATTGCCGCGCCAAACCCCGCCGCCGCAGCGCCAAAGCCGCCGCCATACAGGCCGGGCGGCGTTAACACGGCCACATGATCCGCGGGCAATTCGTCAATAAACCGGCTGGGCATCTGGCTTTGCCATTGGCCATAAACGCGGCGGTTGGAGGCGAAAGAGATCGTGCACAGCCGCTCCGCCCGCGTGATGCCGACATAGGCCAAGCGGCGCTCTTCCTCTAGGCCTTTTTGCCCGCTTTCATCCATGCTGCGCTGGCTGGGGAAAAGCCCGTCTTCCCAACCGGGCAGAAAGACGGCGGGAAATTCCAAACCCTTGGCCGCGTGCAGCGTCATGATCGAGACTTTTTCGGCCGCCTCTTCCGTTTCATTGTCCATGATCAAAGACACATGTTCCAAAAACCCTTGCAGGTTTTCAAACTGCTCCAAGGCCTTGACCAGTTCTTTCAGGTTTTCCAACCGTCCGGGGGCTTCAGGAGTCTTGTCGTTTTGCCACATCTCGGTATAGCCGGACTCGTCCAAGATCTGCTCGGCCAGCTCGATATGGTTGTGCGGCGCTTGAATCACCTGATGCCAGCGGTCGATATTGCCGACAAAGGCGCGCAGGTGGGCTGCGCCCTTGCCGCCGATGCCGCCTTTGGCGAGCACCTCGCGCGCACCGTCCAGCAGGGGCACGCCCGCCAGACGCGCTGCGCGTTGCAGATCGGCTTGCGCCTTGTCGCCCAAGCCGCGTTTGGGGGTGTTGATGATGCGTTCAAAGGCCAGATCGTCTTCGGGGCTGACGGCCAAGCGAAAATAGGCCATCGCATCGCGGATTTCTTGGCGTTCGTAAAAGCGCGGCCCGCCGATCACGCGGTAGGGCAGGCCGATGGTCAGGAAGCGGTCCTCAAAGGCGCGCATCTGGTGGCTGGCGCGCACCAGAATGGCGATATCGTCCAGCCCCATCAGGCCAAGGCCGCGCCCGCCGCGTTGCAGCGCCTCGACCTCTTCGCCGATCCAGCGGGCCTCTTCCTCGCCGTCCCAATGGCCGATCAGGCGCAGCTTTTCGCCGCGGGTTTCTTGTGTCCACAGCGTCTTGCCCAAGCGCCCTGCGTTCGACGCGATCACGCCCGATGCTGCCGCCAGAATATGCGGGGTCGAGCGGTAGTTTTGTTCCAAGCGCACCACTTTAGCGCCGGGAAAATCCGCCTCGAAGCGCAAGATATTGCCCACTTCCGCGCCGCGCCAACCGTAGATGGACTGGTCATCATCGCCCACACAGCAAATGTTGCGATGGCCTTGGGCCAAAAGCCGCAGCCACAGATATTGCGCCACATTGGTGTCTTGGTATTCGTCGACCAGAATATAGCGAAACCAGCGCTGATATTGCGCCAGCACATCGGGGTGGGTTTGAAAGATCGTCACGCAATGCAGCAGCAAATCGCCAAAATCGCAGGCGTTGAGTGTCAGCAGGCGGGCCTGATAGGCCTCGTACAATTCGGTGCCGCGGTTGTTATAGGCACTGGCGTCCGCTGTCGGCACCCGATCGGGCCGCAGGGCGCGGTTTTTCCAACCGTCGATCAGGCTGGCCAAAAGCCGCGCGGGCCAGCGTTTTTCGTCGATATTGGCGGCCGAGATCAGTTGCTTCATCAGCCTGATCTGATCGTCGGTGTCCAAAATCGTGAAGTTCGACTTCAGCCCCACCAATTCCGCATGACGCCGCAGGATTTTGACCGAGAGCGAATGGAACGTGCCCATCCACGCGATCCCCTCAGACGCCTCGCCCAGAATGCGGCCAATGCGCTGTTTCATTTCGCGCGCGGCTTTGTTGGTGAAGGTCACCGACAAAATCTCGTTTGGTCGGGCTTTGCCCATGGCCAGCAAATGCACGATCCTTGCGATCAGCGCCTTGGTCTTGCCCGTGCCAGCGCCTGCCAGCATCAAAACCGGCCCATCCAGCGCCTCGACCGCTTCGCGTTGCGCGGGGTTCAGGTCATCCAGATAGGGCGCGGGGCGGGCGGAAAGCGCGCGGCGCGACAGGGGGATGGAGTCAAAAGGCTCGGCAGAGTCGGTCATGGGGCTGAGCCTAGCGCGAATTGGTCAGGATGGAAAGCGCTGTTCCGCTTCTGTTCTGATTGGCCTACAACAAGGGGTAGCCCCCCAAGGGGCGCTACTGGCCCAAAGCTTTCGCCTTGGCGGTGGCTGCCGCCAAAGCCGCCGTAATGGCTTGGCGCAGCCCGCTTTCGGCTGCATCCAACCCCGCCGCCGTGACACCCTTGTAGGAGCGGTAGGTGGCCAGCAGCGCATCAAGCTCGCCCATCTTGCCCGCCAAAAACCCCGCCGAACCACAGATCACCGCTTCCACCGCAGCCCTTGCCACCGCGTCCGGCAAGCCCCGCGCCAAGGCATCGCCCAGCATGGCCTGCGCCATCAGCGCAGGATAGGCGGAACCTGATCCTGACAGGGCGGCCAGATAATCCAGCTGATCTTCACTCTGCACACAATCTTGCCCGCCCATAGCCGACAAAATCCGCGCCACAAGGCTTTCCTCTTGCGCGTCAAGCCCTGCCCCCACCCAAGGCGTATAAGACGCGCCCATGGGCGCTGCCCCGTTGGGCATCGCCCGCACGATCCGCGCTTTGGGAGAGAGCCTTTGCAGTTTGGCCAGTGTCCAGACCGTCATGAAAGAGATCACCAGCTTGCCCTGCGGATCAAAGCCCTCCAGCGGAAAATCCTCGGGCCGCACGGCGATGACGATCACGTCGCACATGGCACAAAGCCCCGCCACATCGGCCCAAACCACCTTGGGGTGGGCCGCATAGGCGGTGCGATTGCCAGAGCGGTTGCACAGCACAAGGTCCCCTTCGTCCCACAGACCTTGCGAGATCACCCGCAGCCCCAAGGCTTGCCCCAGCCATCCACTCGCCCCGATAATGCCCAGCTTCATCCGCCCCCCCTAAACCGAGGCCGGATATTGTTCGCGCATGCCTTCGGTATAGCGGCCAAACAGGCGGGCGAAGGTGACGATATCCGCATCCGACCACTGCGCGAAAAGCTTCAGGCTGCGCTGCCACTTGGCATCCAGGAACGCTTCCATCAGCGCCCAAGCGGCATCTGTCGGCACCAGAACCGAGCGGCGGCCATCTTCTTGGCTGACGCTGCGTTGCAACAACCCGCGCTCGACCAGATCAGCCGCAATCCGGCTGGCACGCGAAGGGTCAAGCGCCAGTTCTTCGGCCAAAAGCCCCACGGTCGCCTCGGCCGGCGGGCGGGCATAGCCGCCGCGGATGCGCAAAATGGCCGACAGGGCGTGAAACTGCGTGGGTTCTAGCCCTGCGTTCACCTCATCCATCAAGCTTTGCGGCACATCGCCCTTCATCACACGGCGCACATAGTGGAAATGGTCGGCGTCCAGCGTCAGCAAGGCCGCGACCACGTCGGCCCCATAGCCTTGGGCCTGCAGCTTGGCTTTGATGCGGTCATGGGGGTGCGACGGCGTATTTTCAGACATGGGGTTGATTAGGGGCACATCCGTGCATGTGTCAAGTATATGACAAGGGCAATTCCATGCGGTTGACATATAATTTGCCCTGCCCTAAGGCTGGGGCAAATCCAACCGGAGAATCCCATGTCCCATCCGCCCAGCGGTGCCCCTGCCCCGTCCGAGCAAGGCTCTTTGCGCCTTGTCATCTTATCCATCGGCCTGTTGCTGTTTCTGGCCTCGCTGGATCAAAGCATCGTCTCGACCGCGCTGCCCACGATTGTGGCCAGCTTGGGCGGGGTCGAGCATCTGTCTTGGGTGGTGACGGCCTATATCCTGACCTCCACCATCGTGGCCCCGCTGTACGGCAAGCTGGGCGATTTATACGGGCGGCGGAATACGATCTTTGTGTCGGTTGGTATCTTCATCATCGGCTCGATCCTGTGCGGGGTCGCCAATTCGATGACCTTCCTGATCATCTCGCGCGCCATTCAGGGCTTGGGCGGCGGCGGGTTATTTGTGCTGGCGCTGTCGGTGGTGGGCGATGCGGTGCCGCCGCGCGAGAGGGGCAAGATTCAAGGCGTCTTTGCGGCGGTGTTTTCGACCTCCTCCGTCTTGGGGCCATTGGCAGGCGGCTGGTTGACCGAGCAAGCCAACTGGCACTGGATTTTCCTGATCAACGTGCCAATGGGGCTGATCGCCCTTGTGGGCTTTGCGGCCAGCTTCAAACCCAAGGGTGAGAGGGTCAGCCATAAGATCGACTGGTGGGGGGCGGTTGCGCTGACCATCGGCCTTGGCGCTTTGACCTTGCTGACCAGCTTGGGCGGGCGCAGTTTTGACTGGACCTCGGCCACCGCCGCCGCCTTGGCCGTGCTGACCGTGGTGGGCCTGATCGCTTTCGTGCAAATCGAACGGCGTGCGGCGGAACCGATCCTTCCGATGACGCTGTTTGGCTTGAACGTGTTCTGGGTCACCTCGATCTTGGGCTTTGTGGTCGGGGCCAGCCTGTTTGGCGCGATCACCTTCTTGCCGCTGTACCTGCAAATCGCGCAAGGCTCGACCCCGACCGGATCGGGGCTGCAACTGATCCCGCTGACGCTTGGGATCGTGGGCGCTTCGACCTTTGCGGGGCGGTATATGAGCAATACGGGCAAGTATAAGATCCTGCCGATTCTGGGCAGCGCCCTGTTGACCTTGGGGATGCTGACCCTGACGCAATTGGGCGCGGGCACCAGCATGGTTTTGTTCAGCGCGCAATTGGTGTTGGTGGGCATGGGCATGGGCTGCATCTTTCCGATGCTGACCACGGCCGTGCAAAACGCCGTGCCGCGCCAAACCTTGGGCACCGCGACAGCGGCGGGGGTCTTGCTGCGGCAAAGCGGCGGGGCCTTGGGGGTTGCGGCCTTTGGGGCGCTGTTCTCGGTGCGGCTGATCAGCGGTTTGGGGGATTCGGCGGCCCAATTGGGCGGCGGGGCGCAGCTTGGCCCGCAGATGCTGGCGCAACTGACCCCGGAAATGAAAGCCGTTGTGGCTGATGCCGTGATCAACGCCGTCCACCCGATCTACTGGATCGCCGCGGCGATGGGCCTTGTGGCCTTTGGCTTTTCGTTTCTGCTAGAGGAAGTGCCCCTTGTGAACCGCTTCGCCCCCAAGAGCGAATAGGGCGTCAAACAGGCTTTTGGCCGGCCCACTCCGGCCAAAAGCGGCATACTTTTGTATACATTAAAGCAAGCGAGCCATAATCTTTCGGCGAAGGCTTTCAATCGCCATATTCTTGGCCAAAACCCTGTTTCAGCCCCTTGCGCCGCACCGCAGCACCCCTAGGATAGATCGTCAATTCTGCGGCCCTTCCCGCAGATACCAAGGGGCAGCTATGACCGACTTCAAAAAGATCCTGATCGCCAACCGCGGCGAAATTGCCATTCGCGTGATGCGCGCCGCCAATGAACTGGGCAAAAAGACGGTCGCTGTCTATGCCGAAGAAGATAAGCTGTCGCTGCACCGCTTCAAGGCCGACGAGGCCTATCTGATCGGCGAGGGGCTGTCGCCTGTGGGCGCTTACCTGTCGATTGCCGAGATCATTCGCGTGGCCAAGGAGTCCGGCGCCGATGCCATCCATCCGGGCTATGGGCTTTTGTCGGAAAACCCTGATCTGGTGGATGCTTGCGATCAAAACGGCATCACCTTTATCGGGCCAAAGGCCGATACGATGCGCGCCTTGGGCGATAAGGCCAGCGCACGCCGCGTGGCCATGGCCGCAGGGGTGCCCGTGATACCCGCCACCGAAGTGCTGGGCAACGATTTTGACGCCATCAAGGTCGAGGCGGCGGCGGTGGGCTATCCCTTGATGCTCAAAGCGTCATGGGGCGGCGGCGGGCGCGGGATGCGGCCGGTGCTTGGGCCGGAGGAATTGGAAGCCAAAGTGCTGGAAGGCCGGCGCGAGGCGGAGGCCGCCTTTGGCAATGGCGAGGGCTATCTGGAAAAGATGATCCTGCGCGCCCGCCATGTCGAAGTGCAAATTCTGGGCGACAAGCAGGGCGCGATTTACCACCTGTACGAGCGCGACTGCACCGTCCAACGGCGCAACCAAAAGGTGGTCGAACGCGCCCCCGCCCCCTATCTGACCGAAGCCCAACGCGCCGAGGTCTGCGATCTGGGCCGCCGCATCTGCGCCCATGTCGGCTATGAATGTGCGGGCACCGTGGAATTCTTGATGGATATGGACACGTCGAAGTTCTATTTCATCGAAGTCAACCCCCGCGTGCAGGTGGAACATACCGTCACCGAACAGGTGACCGGCATCGACATCGTTCAGGCGCAGATCCTGATTGCCGAAGGCAAGACGCTGGCCGAAGCGACCGGCGTGCCGTCCCAAGCCGAGGTGCGCCTGACCGGCCACGCGCTGCAATGCCGTGTCACAACCGAAGACCCGCAAAACAACTTCATCCCCGATTATGGCCGCCTGACGGCCTACCGCTCTGCCACGGGCAATGGCATTCGTCTGGATGGCGGCACGGCCTATGCCGGATCGGTCATCACGCGCTATTACGATTCGCTTTTGGTCAAGGTCACCGCTTGGGCGCAAACCCCGCAAGCTGCCATCACACGGATGGACCGCGCCCTGTCAGAATTTCGTATTCGCGGCGTGTCGACCAATATCGAATTTGTCATCAACCTGCTCAAACACCCGACGTTCCTCGATTATTCCTACACCACCAAGTTTATCGACACGACACCCGACCTGTTCACCTTCAAAAAGCGCCAAGACCGCGCGACCAAGATCCTGACCTATATCGCCGACATCACGGTCAACGGGCATCCCGAAACCGCAGGCCGCGCCAAACCCGCCGCCGAAGCCCGCAAGGCCCGCGCGCCCAAGCCCAAAGTCGGGGCAGAGGCCCTGATGGGCACCCGCAACCTGTTGGAACAAAAAGGCCCGCAGGCCGTGGCCGACTGGATGCTAAAGCAGAAAAAGGTACTGATCACCGACACAACCATGCGCGATGGCCACCAATCGCTGCTGGCCACACGGATGCGCTCGTTCGATATGATCAAGGTGGCCCCCGCATATGCCGCCAACCTCAGCCAGTTGTTCAGCGTTGAATGCTGGGGCGGGGCGACCTTTGATGTGGCGTATCGTTTCTTGCAGGAATGCCCGTGGCAACGCCTGCGCGATCTGCGCGCTGTCATGCCCAATCTGATGACGCAAATGCTGCTGCGCGCCTCAAACGGGGTGGGCTATACCAATTATCCTGACAACGTGGTGCGGTCTTTTGTGGCACAAGCCGCCAAATCCGGCGTCGATGTGTTTCGCGTGTTTGACAGCCTGAACTGGGTGGAAAACATGCGCGTGGCGATGGACGCCGTGCTCGAGGCGAACAAGGTCTGCGAAGGCACGCTGTGCTATACCGGCGATATGCTGGACCCCAACCGCGCCAAGTATAATCTGAAATACTACGTCGATCTGGCCAAAGAGCTTAAAGCCGCAGGGGCCCATGTACTGGGGCTAAAAGACATGGCGGGGCTGTTAAAACCCGCCGCAGCGCGCCAGTTGGTCAAGACGCTCAAGCAAGAGGTCGGCCTGCCCGTGCACTTTCACACCCACGACACGTCCGGTGCCGCCGCCGCCACAATCCTCGCCGCATGCGATGCGGGCGTGGATGCGGTGGATGCCGCGATGGATGCCTTTTCGGGTGGCACCTCGCAGCCCTGCTTGGGGTCAATCGTCGAAGCCCTGCGCCACACCGACCGCGACACGGGGTTGGATATCGCCGCCATCCGTGAGATTTCCAATTATTGGGAAGCGGTGCGCGGCCAATATGCCGCCTTTGAAAGCGGGCTGCCTGCGCCTGCCTCGGAAGTGTATTTGCACGAAATGCCCGGCGGTCAGTTCACCAACCTTAAGGCCCAAGCCCGCAGCCTTGGGCTTGAAGAACGCTGGCACGAAGTGGCGCAAGCTTACGCTGATGCCAACCAGATGTTTGGCGATATCGTCAAGGTCACGCCCTCGTCCAAAGTCGTGGGCGACATGGCCTTGATGATGGTGGCGCAAGGGCTGACCCGTGCGCAGGTCGAAGACCCCGCCGTCGATGTGGCCTTTCCGGATTCGGTGGCCGATATGCTCAAGGGCAACATCGGCCAACCCCATGGCGGATGGCCTGCGGGCATCCAGAAAAAGGTGCTGAAGGGCGATGCGCCCCTGACCGAACGCCCGGGCAAAAACATGGCCGCCGTCGATCTGGAAGCCACCCGCGCCAAGCTGGAAAAAGATCTGGGGATCAAGATCGACGATGAAGATCTCAACGGCTATCTGATGTATCCCAAGGTGTTCCTAGATTACATCAGCCGCCACCAAGCCTATGGCCCCGTGCGGGTTCTGCCGACCAAGACCTTCTTTTACGGCATGGACGCGGGCGAGGAAATCTCGGCCGAAATCGACTCGGGCAAAACGCTGGAGATCAGGCTGCAAGCCGTGGGCGATACAACCGACGAAGGCGATGTGCGGGTGTTTTTTGAACTCAACGGCCAACCGCGCGTGATCCGCGTGCCCAACCGCGCGATCAAAAGCAAAACCGCCGCCAAGCCCAAAGCCAGTGAGGGCAACCCCGCCCATATCGGCGCGCCCATGCCCGGCTCGATTGCCTCTGTCGGGGTTATGGTGGGCCAAAAGGTCAATGCGGGCGACCTGATGCTGACGATTGAAGCGATGAAGATGGAAACCGGCATCCACGCCGACCGCGCGGGTGTGATCAAGGCGCTCTATGTGCAGCCCGGCAGCCAGATCGAGGCGAAGGATTTGCTGATCGAATTCGAACAGGCCTAGGTCAAAGCCAAATATCCGCGGCGGTCACTTTTCCTCTTGCAGCGCCGCGCTGGCTTGACTATCTCACCGCCAGCGACGGAGTGCGGGCGTAGCTCAGGGGTAGAGCATAACCTTGCCAAGGTTAGGGTCGAGGGTTCGAATCCCTTCGCCCGCTCCAGTCGCAGGGCTAAACGGCACCTTCGGGTGCCGTTTAGCGTTTTGGCGGCCAAGGTCCGCCACAGTGCTTTTTACCAGCGCTGACAAAAACCCGTCACAAACCCGCTTGCCCCCGCCCACGACACGCGCTAGGACATCCAAACGGAGTGCGGGCGTAGCTCAGGGGTAGAGCATAACCTTGCCAAGGTTAGGGTCGAGGGTTCGAATCCCTTCGCCCGCTCCAACAAAAAGGGTCAGCCGCTGGGCTGGCCTTTTTGCTTTTACCCCCCTTAACCCGCTGCTTTTTCTTTGGCTTTTGCCGCCAAAGCCGTAAGCTTTGCGCCAAGCAAGGGGGGCATCATGGTGCAGTTTGTGGCGGTGATCGACATTGGCAAGACCAATGCCAAGGTGTTGCTGATGGATCTGGCCAGCGGGGCCGAGGGGATGGTGTTCAAAACACCCAACCCCGTGAGTCAATCCGCGCCCTATCCGCATTTTGACACCGAAGCGATTTGGGCCTTTGTCTGCGCCAGCCTGAAAACCCTTGGCGCAAAGCACCGCATCGACGCGATTTCGATCACCACGCACGGCGCTTGTGCTGCTTTGGTGGACGCAGCGGGGGCGCTGGTGCTGCCGATTTTGGATTACGAATTCGCAGGCCCCGACAGCCTGACGGCCTATAACGCCCTGCGCCCGCCCTTTGCGCAAACAGGATCGCCGCGCTTGCCGGGGGGGTTGAACCTTGGCGCGCAGATCTATTGGCTGGCGCAAACCTACCCCGCAGCCTTCGCCCGCACCGCGCATATTCTGACCTATCCGCAATACTGGGCGCATCGCTTGACAGGGGTTGCGGCATCCGAGGTCACCTCGCTTGGCTGTCACACCGATCTGTGGACCCCTTGGGCGGGAAAGTTTTCCGACTTGGTCGCAGCACAAGGATGGGAGCGGTTGTTTCCGCCCGTTCTTCCCGCCGCAGCCCAATTTGCCCTAAGGGCCGATCTTGCCGCGCTTGGCCTGCCCGCAGGGCTGCCGGTGCATTCGGGCATCCATGATTCCAACGCCTCGCTTTTGCCCTATCTGGGGGGGGATCAGCCGTTCTCGGTTGTCTCGACCGGTACGTGGATGATCAATATGGCCATCGGCGGCCCTGCCTTGACGCTGGACGCATCGCGCGATGTGCTGGTCAATGTCAACGCCTTGGGCGGCCCCACCCCCACCGCGCGCTACATGGGCGGGCGCGAGTTTGACACAATGACCAAAGGGCAGGTTGTCGCCCCCACCGACCAAGACCGCCGCGCCGTGCTGGCGGGCATCTGGGCCCTGCCCTCGCTGCACCCTGACACGGGCCCCTTCCCCGGCTTAACCTTTGGTTGGGCGGGTGAACCCCAAACCCACGGCCAAACCTGTCTGGCGGCCAGCTATTATACGGCCCTGATGGGGGCAGAGTGTTTGGGACTGATCGGCGCAGACGGCCCTATTCATCTCGAAGGCCCCTTTGCCAGCAACCCCGATTTCGCCGCCATGCTCGCCACAGCCACCGGCCGCGCCGTGCTGCCTGCGGGGCAAAGTGCGGGAACCGGCTTGGGAGCGGCGATGTTGGCGGGGCCTGTGTTGGCCAGCAAGGCCAAAGGCGAAGCCGTGCTGCCAGAGGCAGACTTGCAGCCCTATGCCGATGCGTGGCGCAACAAAGTGCAAGCGCTTTGGGCCAAGGCGCGGCCTCAAGCCAGATAAAACGTCTCAACCAGATCCACCGCCACGGGCGAGCCATCGGGATTGGTGCGCATGATGTCGCCCATATAGGCCCACCATTTTTGCATCACCGGATCGCGGGGCAGATCGGCCATGGTGTGATCGGCGCGCCGTTCCAGATAGCCAAACAAAACGCCCGTTTCGCGGTCCAAGTGGATCGAATAGTTCGACACGCCCGACGCCGTCAGCAAAGCCGATAACTCTGGCCAGATCGCATCATGGCGGCGGATATATTCCGCCTCCATTCCGGGGTTGAGGAACATTTTGAACGCATGCCGCATGGCGCCCCCTTAGGCTTTGGCGCGACGGGCGCGCAGGTCATTGGTCAGATTGGGGATCAAAACCGACGCGATCAGCAAGACGCCGATCACGCCGGTCTGGATATGGCCGGTGATATTGGTCAAAGCCATGCCGTTGCGCAGGTTGAGGATGATCAGGATCGACAGCACCACCCCCGTCATGCTGCCCTTGCCGCCAAAGATGCTGACCCCGCCCAGCAGCACCATGGTGATGATGTCCAGCTCAAACCCCGTGCCCGCATCGCCGCGCACCGACCCCAGACGCGCGGCATAGAGCAACCCTGCAAGGGCTGCGATAAAGCCGCTCATCAAGAATAACACCGTCTTGACGCGGGCCACATTCAGGCCCGAAAACCGCGCCACCTCGGCATTGGTGCCGATCACCACGATCTGGCGGCCAAAGCCGGTGCGGTGCAGCAAAATGCCCAAACCGGCAAGGAAAATCACAAACAACACCAGCGACAAAGGCAAAGGCCCCACCAGCGCGTCTTGGCCCAGATGCGTCACCCAGGCCGGAAAGTTGCCCATGCTTTGGTCTTTCACCAACACCCGCGCAAAGCCGCGAAAGCCGATCAGCATGGCAAGCGTGACCACCAGCGAGGGTATCCCCGCCCGCGCAATCAACAGCGCATTAATCATCCCCGCCACAAGCCCCAAGCCCAGACAGACCACAATCGCCCCCGCCGCCGGAAAGCCGCCCGTCACCAGATAGCCAAAGGCACAGGCCGATAGCCCCATGACAGAGGCAACCGACAGGTCAATCTCGGCATTGATGATGATCAGCGTCATCACCAAGGCGACGATGATCTTTTCAATCGACAGCTGAAACAGGTTGATCTGATTCTGAATCGTCAAAAACTCAGGCGCCAGAACCACATTGCCGGCAAAGGTGGCGACAAACAGCAGGGCCAGCAGCCCCTCCCATGTTTTTAACCACGCCATCATGCGCCCCCCTTCCCACCCAAGCGGCCCAGCGAGCGGGACATGACCGTGTCCACCGTCACCGCCGCCATGATCAGCATGCCCAGCAAAGCATCGCGCCAGAATTCCGACACCAGCTCCCAACGGGTCAGCGAGTTGTCGATTGTATCGACCAGCACACAACCGATCACCACACCGATCATACTGCCCGACCCGCCAAGGATCGACACGCCGCCCACCACCACCGCCGCCACGGCCTTCAACTCAAACCCCATGCCCGCAACCACGGTGATATTGCCGAACTTGGCCAAAAAGATCAGCCCCGACAGGCCAGCGAAAGCGCCTGACAGCACGAAGGCCACAAAGACCACCATGCCTGCATTGATCCCCGCCATCACCGCCGCATCGGGGTTGGACCCCTCCGCATAAATCCGCCGCGCGGCGCGCAGGCGGGTCAGGGCCAGCCCCATGGCAAGGGCTGACAGCAGGGCCAGAACCACCGTCACGCGCAGATCCAGCCCGAACAGGCTAAAGGCATTGGCCTGCGGCAGATCGACCAGCCATTGCGGCAGGCTGGCCGTGGTGATGGTCTTGGCATCGGAATATTGCACCAAAAAGCTGCGATACAGCGCCAAGGTGCCGAGCGTGACGATGATTGACGGCACGCGCCCCCAAGCCACCAGCACCCCGTTGATCGCCCCCATCACCCCGCCGATGCCCATGGCCAGCAGCGCCACGACCAAGGGGTGCAGGTCGGGATGGCCGCCCAGAAACTCGCCCGTCAGATAGGCCACAACCCCCACGGTTGACCCGATCGACAGGTCAATGTTGCGCGTCATGACCACAATCGCTTGGCCCACCGCAATCGGCAGGATCACAGCCGCCGAAGTCGTAATACGGGTGAACATGCGCGGCGACAGGTAGCTGTCGATCTGGGTGGAAAAGAACAAAACCGTGGCGAGCAAGGCCACAAACAGGGCGATGATGCGCAGGGTTTGCGGATGCAGGCGCGTCATGCGGCCACCTGCCCGCGGGCAGACCCTGCAGCAAGGCGGATGACCTTTTCCTGTGTCGCCTCGGCGATATCCAAAATCCCCGCCTGCCGCCCTTCGCGCATCACCAGCACGCGGTCGGCGAGGGCCATCACCTCGGGCAAGTCAGAGGATATCACCAGCACCGCCACCCCCTCTTGCGCCAAAGCGCGGATAATATTGTGCACCTCGGCCTTGGCCCCCACATCGACCCCGCGCGTGGGTTCGTCAAAGATCAAAATGCGCGGCTTGGTTTCCAGCCATTTGGCCAGCATCACCTTTTGCTGGTTGCCACCCGAAAGCTTGCCGACCTCAACCCCGACATCGGGCGATTTGATCGCCAGTTGCTTACGGTACCCCTCGGCCATCGCCGCTTCGGCCTTACGGTCAATCAAGCCAAAGGCCCCCAGCAATTTTCCAAGGCTTGCCAGCGAGATATTGGCAAAGATTGGCAGGCTTAAAGCCAAGCCCATCTTGCGCCGATCTTCCGAGACATAGGCGATTTTATGGCCCATGGCTTGCTGCGGGCTGGTGATCGTCACCGCCTGCCCGTCAATCAAAATGCGCCCTTCGGTGGCGGGGGCAATGCCAAACAGCGCCAAGGCCACATCGGTGCGCCTTGCACCCACAAGACCCGCAAAGCACAGAACTTCTCCGGCTGACAGATCAAAACTGATGCCCGAAAACACCCCCGCACGGCCCAAACCTTCCAGCCGCAGCACGCTATCCCCATGCGGATTGGCGGCGGATTTCACGGCGAAAGTGTCAATCGCCCGGCCCACCATGTCTTTGACCATGCCATCGGGGGTCACCTGATCCATCGGCTTGGTGGAAATATGCTGGCCGTCGCGGATCACCGTCACACGGTCTGCGATCTGAAAAATCTCGTCCAGTCGGTGCGAGATATAGATCACCGCCACCCCCTTGGCTTTCAACGCACGCGCGATGTTCAAAAGCCGCGCCACCTCATGCGCCGACAGGCTGGCGGTGGGTTCGTCCATGATCAAAACTTTGACATTCAGGCTTAAGGCCCGCGCAATTTCCACCGTTTGCTGTTCGGCCAAGGTCAGGCCCGATGCGGCGCGGTGCACATCCAAGGTCACGCCCAATTGGGCAATCAAATCAGCGGCTTGGGCGTAAATTTGCTTCCAGTTCATGAAAGCGCCCTGCGCGCGGTTGGAGATAAAGATATTCTCGGCCACATCCAGATCGGGAAAGACCATCGGTTCTTGATAGATCGCCGCAATCCCGTGGCTTTGCGCCTCTTGGGTTGAGCGGATCGTCACAGGTGCGCCACTCACAAAAATCTGGCCCTGATCAGGCTGGTGCACCCCCGTCATGATCTTGATCAGCGTGGATTTGCCCGCCCCGTTTTCGCCGACAATGGCGTGAATCTCGCCCGGCTCAACCGTCAGGGTCATGTCTTTCAACGCCGCTGTCGCCGCAAAGCTTTTGGAAACATGACGCAGGTCTAAAACGCTCAAAGCCTGTCTCCCGAATGCAAAAGGGGTCAGGGCCGCCACCGGGGCGGCCCTGCCGATCAGACGTGTCGCGCCAGATTACTTCGAGGCGGCTTCGACGTTGTCTTTGTTGTAGACGGTGAACGGCCCCATCAAGACGCGCTTGGCACCGGCACGGCCGGGATCCTCGTCGATCTTGAAATTGCCCATGCGGCCAGCGGCAAACTCTTCGCCGACTTCACCCTTGATCGCACCGGTCGCCAGCAGGTAGCTGGTGTAATAGGTCAGATACCCAAGGTCGACAAAGGACCACAGCGCAAATTCCGGCGCGCAGCCGTTGAGCGTGTAAGACACCATCTCAGCCGGCAGGCCAAGGCCCGAGACTTTGACCTTGTCGCACAGCTTTTCATCCTGCATCGCCTTGGCAGCGGCCACGATACCGACCGTGGTCGGGGCCATGATCACTTTCAGGTCCGGATACTTGTCCACCAGACCCAAGGCGCGGTTATAGGATTCTTCGGACTGGTCGTTGCCATAAACAACATCCACCAGCTTCAGGTCCTTATACTTGGCATCCGAGGCCAAAACGCCCTTCATCGCCTCAATCCAAGCGTTCTGGTTGGCCGCATCGGGCGACGCGGACAGAACGGCGAATTCGCCAGCGCCACCAGCCTCGTCAAACACCATATCGGCCATCACGGTGCCGATCGAGCCAAAGTCCACCTGCGCCACAAAGACCGATTCGCCCTTGCCCGAGGGGATCGGGCTGTCCCATGTCACAACCTTGGTGCCAGCGGCCTGCGCAGCCTCGGCGGTCGGTGCAATCTGGTCGCCGGCGTTGTTCGACAGCATGACCACGCCCTGCTTTTGGGTCGTGGCGGTGGTCAGCATTTCAATCTGACCGGCGGCCGAGTTTTCCGGGGTCGGCCCGATATACTGGTAGGTGCCGGTGTTGCCCAGTTCCTTAGCGGCTTCTTGCGCGCCGCGGTCGGCTTGGTCGAAGGGCAAAATGCCCAAGAACTTCGGCAACAGCACGATGTTCACGGCTTGGCCCGGGGTTGCGGTGACCACATCGGCCATCAGGGTCGTGCCGATCAGGCTTGCTGCCATCGTCAATGCAAATCCAAATTTATTCATGTCGTCCTCCCGTTGGTTGTTTTCGGCGTTAAGCGGCCGATCGCCTCGCGTCACTGTCATCTTCGGCGATCAGCACATCAATGCCGAGCGACCGCAGATGATCCACCATCCCCGCTGGCGCACCCCAATCGGTGACCACCGTAGATACCCGTGTCAGGGGGCACACGACCATGTTGCCCCGCGCCTCGAATTTCGAGGAATCAGCCATGACGATCAACTTTTCGGCGCGCGACAAAAGCTTGGCTTCGGCGCGCGCAATCAAAGGATCGCTTTCGATCACCCCCATGGGCGTGATCGCGTAACAAGACATAAACATCTTCGAGGCCGCGAAATGCTGGATCGCGTCTTCTTCAAACGGCGACAGGATAATCCCCGGCTCGCGGTACAATTCGCCGCCGGGCAACACGACGCGGTTGCCGGAATTGGCGATAAGCTCTTGCGCGATGGGGAAGGAATTGGTCAGCACCTGCATGCGGTGTTGGCGCAGGCATTGCGCCATGAACCACGTCGTGGAGCCTGCGTTCAAAATAATCGAATCGCCATCGGCACACAGGCTGGCCGCTTTGCGCGCCACAGCCAGCTTGGCTTGCGGGTTGGTGGTTTGGCTGGCCCCGAAGGACACCGCCGTCAAATCGCCCTGCCCCGACACCTCTGCCGTCTCGGCCCCGCCGTGCACACGTTTCAGCTGCCCCGTATCTTCCAACCGCGCCAGATCACGGCGCAGCGTGGCCAAAGACGCGCCGGTCAAAGCGACAAGGTCGCTCACACGAACAATTCCGCGTTCGCGCAGCCGGTTTAGGATAAGGTGCCATCGTTCACGTTCATGCATAGTCCAAGCCTAGTCAGACTCGCTCATATCCGTCAACAACCAATCGCATTGCTGCATTGCAGTAAGTTTTCTGCGGCGCAGTATGCACCATAGTGATTGACGATGAGCGATTCTGTCCGTAGATTTTCAATATGACCCAAAACATCCTCCTTTCGTCCCTTTGGGACGACGCTATCGCCGCCCCGCTCGATGAGCCGGGCAAACTGCTCTATCGGTCCAACCTGCTTGGGTCGGATCTGCGGATCACCAATTTTGGCGGGGGCAACACCTCGGCCAAGGTCACCTCGCGCGACCCTTTGACGGGGGCGGATGTGCAGGTGCTGTGGGTCAAGGGTTCGGGCGGGGATATCGGCTCGATGAAGCTGGACGGGTTTTCGACCCTGTATATGGACAAGCTGTTCCAGCTGGGCGCCCAGTACAAAAGCCTAGATCAAGAAGACGCCATGGTCGAGGCGCTGGGGCATTGCATCTTTAACCTGAACCCGCGTGCGCCCTCGATTGACACATGGCTGCACGGCTTTGTGCCTGCGACCCATGTCGATCATGTGCATTCCGATGCCGTGATTGCCATTGCCGCCGCCGCCGACCAAGTGGCCCTGACGGCGCAGATTTTTGGCGACGAGATCGGCTATCTGCCATGGCAGCGCCCGGGGATCGACCTTGGGATCAAGCTGGGCGCTATGGCCGAGGCGAACCCCAAGATGGTCGGCCTTGTGCTGGGCAGCCACGGGCTGTTCACGTGGGGCGATACCGCCAAGGCCTGTTACGAGCAAACCCTGCGCATCATCAACAAGGCCGCCGTCTGGCTGGAGGCCAATGTCAAACGCCCCGCCTTTGACGGCGAGAAAATCGCCGCCCTTGCCCCAGAGGCGCGCCGCGATTCCGCCCGCCGCCTGATGCCGCTGATCAGGGGTAAGATTTCCAAGGCCGAGATGAAAGCCGGCCATTTCACCGATGCGCCCGAGGTGCTGGAATTTGTCAATTCCCACGCTTTAAGCAGCCTTGCGCCCTTGGGCACCTCTTGCCCCGATCACTTTTTGCGCACCAAGATCAAGCCCTTGATCGTGCCCGCCGATGCCGATGCCGCGACCTTAGATGCCCTGATCGCCGGTTACCGCGCCGATTACGCCGCTTATTACGAGCGCTGCAAACACCCCAATTCCCCCGCCATGCGCGACCCCAATGCTGTGATCTATCTGATCCCCGGCGTGGGGATGGTGTCTTTTGCCAAAGACAAAGCCACGGCCCGCATCTCGGCCGAGTTTTATGTCAACGCCATCAACGTGATGCGCGGCGCTTCGGGGGTGTCGACCTATCAGGGGCTGGACGAGCAAGAGGCGTTCAACATCGAATACTGGCTGTTGGAAGAGGCCAAACTGCAACGCATGCCCAAGCCCAAGTCGATGCAGGGCCGTGTTGCCTTTATCACAGGTGGCGCGGGCGGGATCGGTTCTGCCTCTGCCGAACGATTGCTGCGCGAGGGCTGCAATGTGGTTCTGGCCGATATTGACCAAGCCGCCCTAGATGAGGTGACAGCCGGTTTTGCCAAACGCTATGGCCGCGACATGGTGCGCGGTGTGCTGATGGATGTGACCCAAGAAGCACAGGTGGTGGCCGCCATCGAAGGGGCCGTGGCCGAGTTTGGCGGGCTGGATGTGGTGGTCAACAATGCCGGCATCACCTCGGCTGCGGCGGTGGAAGATACCACGCTGGCCATGTGGAACCGCACGATGGACATTCTGTCGACGGGGTATTTTCTGGTCGGCCGCGAAGGCTACCGCGTGATGAAGACCCAAGGTATTGGCGGGTCGATGGTCTTTATCGCCTCGAAAAACGGGGTGGCGGCGTCGCCGGGGGCCTCGGCCTATTGCACGGCCAAGGCCGCCGAAATCCATCTGGCGCGCTGCATGGCGCTGGAGGGGGCGCCGATGGGCATAAGGGTGAACGTGGTGAACCCCGATGCCGTGCTGCGCGGGTCCAAGATCTGGAAAGGCGAGTGGAGCCAGCAACGCGCTGCATCCAACAAAATCGCCGTGGACGAGTTGGAGGAACATTACCGCAAGCGCAGCTTGCTGCAACGCTCGGTCTTCCCCGAGGATATCGCCGAGGGGGTCTATTTCTTTGCCAGCGACCTGTCGAACAAGTCGACGGGCAATTTCTTGAACGTGGATGCGGGCAATGCCGTGTCCTTTACGAGGTAAGCGATGACCGAGATCTCTGCCGATCTGATCGGAACGCTGAACGACAAGGGCGCTCAGGCGCAGTCCGAAGATTACGCCGCTTTGGGCCGTCAACTGGCGCGGCGCGGGGTGGATATTGAAAGCGTCACACGGCGCGCCATGGCATGGTCGGTGGCGATCCCCACTTGGGGCGTGGGCACCGGCGGGACGCGCTTTGCCCGCTTCCCCGGGCTTGGCGAACCGCGCCATATTCATGACAAACTGGCCGATTGCGGCGTGATCCAAGCGCTGACACGCGGCACGCGCACCGTCAGCCCGCATATCCCGTGGGATAAGGTCAGCGATTACAACGCTTTGCGGCAAGAGGCCGCGCAATACGGTCTGGGCTTTGATGCGGTCAATTCCAACACCTTCCAAGACCAGATCGGCCAAGCGCGCACCTACAAACACGGCTCGCTCGCCAATGCTGACCCCATGACCCGCGCCCAAGCCGTGGCGCACAATTTGGAATGTATCGAGATTGGCCAAAAGCTCGGCTCAACCGCGCTGACGGTTTGGGTGGGCGATGGCACAAACTTCCCTGGCCAGCAAAATCTGGGCAAGATGTTTGAAGATTATCTGGACGCCATGGGCCAGATTTACGACGGATTGCCCAAAGACTGGACGATGTTCATCGAACACAAGATGTATGAACCGGCTTTCTATTCCACCGTGATTTCCGACTGGGGTTCATCCTTGATCGCAGCCCAAACCTTGGGGCCGCAGGCCAAATGTCTGGTCGATTTAGGCCACCATGCGCCCAACACTAATATCGAACAGATCGTGGCGCGGTTGATCCATGTTGGCAAGCTGGCTGGCTTTCACTTCAACGATTCCAAATATGGCGATGATGATCTGGATGCCGGCTCGGTCGATCCGTTCCGGTTGTTTTTGGTGTTTAACGAATTGGTCGATGCCGAACCCAAGGGGCTGAATTTGGCCTATATGATCGACCAAAGCCATAATGTGACCGATCCGATTGAAAGCCTGATGTCGTCCGCCATCGAAATCGCCCGCGCTTATGTGCAGGCAAGCTTGGTAGACCGATCAGCTTTGGCGGCCGCCCAAGCCGAAAATGATGTGCTGGGTGCCCATCGGCTGCTCAAAGCCGCCTATCTTACCGATGTCTCGCCGATCTTGGCCGAAGCCCGCGCCCGACAGGGCGGGGCTTTGGACCCGATCGGTGTGTACCGCGCGTCTGGCTACCGTGCGGCCAAGGGCCAAGAACGGCCTATGGTGGTGGGGGCCTCTTCGGGCATCGTCTGAAGCCACGATTTTTCTGCGAAAAATCACCTTGCACCCAGACCAAGGCGGCACCCAGAATAGGGTTGAATTTTCGCAGAAAATTCGTAGCCCACGGCCGGGTTGAGGGCATTCTCCCCACCCGGCGCGGATCGTTGCGCGTTAGCCGACGTGGTACAGGCTGGCAAACAAGCGCGGGTCTAAGCTTTCGGCGGCAAAGGTCGGCCCTTCGGTCAGCACAGATACGGCATCATGGCTGTGCAGGCTTTCTTGGTGGCTGGCCACAATGCGAAAATCGCGGATGCGGTCATCGCCTTGCAGGGCCAAGCAAAAGCTGCGGGCGGCGTCTTCGACAAAGATCGGGTTGGCAGCGTTCAGCTCGGCAAAGGCTTGCTCGTCTTCGCGTTTCACCATCACTTGCGTCTCAGTGGGCACGGCGGCGCGGGCGATTTCAATCAGGTCTTCGAACCACAGCACCTCATGGCCGACCACCTCGACCGAGATCCGCGCAACAGAGCGTTGCGAATGCGGCGTGGCCAGCTGCCCGCGCGTGCGGCGCGCATGTTCGGACAGTTCCAACGAACACGGGCAGGTCGAGGAATAGACGAAATCCAGATGGATGATCTGCTTGCGCACGCCAGCGGTATCCACCAGTTCCAGCGCGATGTCATAATACTGCCACCCCGACAGGCCAGAGCGCAGCGAACCGACCTTGACCGGAAAGGAAAACCGCATCTGGATGCGGGCATCAAAAGACCCCAGATCGCGCTTGTAATCCTCCAGCGCGTGTTCGATCACTTGAAAGCTGAAATCGCGCTCGGCATGGACATAAAAAGACCGCATGATGCGGCTCATATTGATGCCCTTCTTTTCCGCCTCAAGGCTGACCGTACCGGTCACAGACGTTTCCAGCATCACCTCGCCCGCATCGCGGGTGTGGTAGCGGATCGGCAGGCGAAAGTTCGAAATGCCCACATGCTGGATGACCTGCTTGGCCCTAACGATCAGGCTAGAGGGGCCGTTTTGCAGATCGGGCAGGCTGTCTTTATAGACCGCATCCACCAAGAAGGCCTGCGGATAGGCGCGGTTGAGCACCGGATAGCCCGCCCCCAGCAAAGCCCCCACCGCGGGGTCCAGTGCCACGATATCGGCAGCAGAGGCCCGATCGGCCCAAAGTTTCAGCACAGCCAAAGCGGCCTCGGCCTCGTCGCGGCCGGGTTTACGGTCGAGTTCGGGGTCATAGATGTTCATGGCAACGCTTCCTTGTGCGATGGGTCGCAATTTCTGAACCATAAGGCAAATCCCCCAAGTCCCCAACCCCGACTAAGATAGTACGGCTTGGGTCCATGGCTAGATCACTTGTGCAGGGAATTTGGCACCTTGCACCGGGGGATTTTCCGGCGGGATTTATGCGGGCTTAGCGCGCACTTGCCGCCAAGGCGGCTTGCAAATCGCCGATCAGGTCGCGCGGGTCTTCCAAGCCGACCGACAGGCGGATCAGGCCGGGGGTGATGCCCAGCTTGTCTTTTTGCGCTTGAGGCAGGCGCTGGTGGGTGGTGGTCGTCGGATGCGTGGCGATGGATTTGGCATCCCCTAGATTGTTGGAAATCTTGATAATTTCCAAAGCGTTCATAAAGCCAAACGCCGCCTCTTTGCCGCCTTTCAGATCAAAGGTCACCAAGGTGCCGCCCGACCCCATCTGCGCCATCGCCAAGGCGTGCTGCGGGTGGCTGGGCAGTTCAGGATAGATCACCCGCGAGATTCGCGCATCCCCTTCCAGCGCTTTGGCCACCATCAAGGCGCTGTCAGCCATTGCACGGCAGCGCAGGTCCAGCGTGACCATCCCGTTCAGCATCAACCACGCCGTGAAGGGCGAGATCGACCCGCCGGTGTGCTTCATATAGGGTTCCAGCGTTTTGCGGATGAAATCGGTTGTTGCGCACACCACCCCGCCCAAAGCGCGGCCCTGACCGTCGATGTGTTTGGTGGTGGAATAAACGATCACATCCGCGCCCTGTTCGACCGCTTTGGAAAAGATCGGCGTGGCGAAGACATTATCCACCACAACCAAGGCCCCCACCGCATGGGCGATGTCTGACACCGCGCGAATATCGACCAGTTCCAGCGTGGGGTTCGACATGGATTCGAAAAACACCGCCCTAGTGCCCGGTGTCACCGCCGCCCGCCACTGGTCCAGATCGGCCCCGTCGACAAAGCTCACGCGCACACCGTAGCGTGTAAGCACCTCTTCCAGCACATAGAGGCACGATCCAAATAGTGCGCGCGACGAGACGATGTGATCCCCCGCCCGCAGCATCGCCATCAACACCCCCGACACCGCCGCCATCCCCGAGGCCGTGGCAAAGGCGTCTTCTGTCCCCTCTAGGCTGGCAATACGCTCTTCAAACATCCGCGTGGTCGGGTTGCCGTAGCGGGCATAGATGAACTCATCCTCACCAGCTTTGATAAACCGCGCCTCGGCCGTTTCAGCATCGGGATAGACAAAGCCCTGGGTTAGAAAAATCGCCTCGGCCATCTCGCCATATTGGCTGCGCCGAGAGCCCTCGTGGACGAGTTTGGTGCGGGTGTTCCAGTCTTTGGTCATCACATGCCTCCTGCGCGCGAAAACTGCGAACCGGAAAAGCAAAGGGCCTGCGCGCGGCCTTGACCTTTTTAGCGGAGGTTTAACGTGGCCCGCAATCCGGTAACAAATCGCCACGCACGGCTTTTAGCAATGTGGTAGCGGCAGGTCAACGCCAAGGTCACGCTTTGGGCGCATCGTCTTTGGGCAGGCCGTAGCGTTCTAACACCTTGGCTTGGGTCAGCAAAAAGGCGAACATGGCAACCGTCAGGCCCACGGCTTTGAACGTCAGCCACGTACCATCAGAGAAATTGCGCCAGACGATTTCATTGGCTGCGGCCAGCACCACAAAGAACAGGGCAATCCGGCGGGTCAGGATCATCCAGCCTTGCGCCTTCATCGGAATGGCATCCTCCATCACCAAGCGCAGGTAAGATTTGCCTTGCAAAAGGCCAATACCAAGGGCGGCGGCAAAGAACAGGTAATGATCGTGGGCTTCATCTTGATAAAATGCGCATCGTTAAACCACACGGTCAAACCGCCCATGAACAGCACCACCACCAGCGTGATGATCTGCATCGGCGCGATCTTGCCCGTCAACCGCCAAAGCCCAAGGATCGAGGCGGCAAAGATAACGACAAACACCGCGGTCGAGACGATGAACCCCGAATAAGTCTGCCCCCCCAAGGTCACGCTTTTGTCTTTGAGCACCCAATAGCCCAGCAAGAACAGCACCAGTGGCCCATATTCCAGCGCCAGTTTCAGGCGATTGTCATAGGGTTTGCCCCCTTTGCCTGCGAAATTCGTCATGCCGCCCCCTCCATCACCACAGCGCCCAAGGCGATCAGGCCCATCAACAGCCCGCGCACCAGCCCCACCTTCTCGCCCAAAACCCACCACCCAATCAAGGCCGCAAATACGGTCGAGGTTTCGCGCAAGGCCGCAGCCATGCCCACATGGTCAAGCCGTGTGGCAAGCATCACCGAGCCAAAGGAAAACAGCGCCACAAAGGCCCCGAACACCCCGCGCCGCAATAAGGGGGCGATGCGGTCCGCTGGCAGGCCCGCCCAGCGCTTGTAGGTGACGATGGGAATGAAAATCCCGTCAAACATGAAAAACCACGCCAGAAAGGTGAACGGGTCTGCCGCAGCCCGAATGCCCCAAGCGTCAAAGGTCGTATAGGCCGCGACAAACCCGCCCGTGATCAGCGCCAGCCCCAAGGCCGGCAGCAGGCTTGCCGCCTGTGCGCCCAATTGCCACAGCGAATGGCCCGCCAGCCCCAAAATCCCCACCACCAGCAGCGCAAGGCCCAGCCATTGGCCTGCGACAAAATGCTCGCCAAACACCAGCCCTGCGAACAATACGGTGAAAAACGGCCCCGTGCCGCGCACAACCGGATAAACCACCGTATAGGGCGCGCGGTCATAGGTCATGGCTTGCACGATCTTATAGAACGTGTGCAGCACAAAGGCCCCCGCAAAGATCGGCCACATCTGCGGTGCAGGCCACGGCACCACGAACAGCGCAAAGGGGGCCGCGATCAGCCCATAGCTGGCATCAATCGCCGCCCGCGTCACCCAAGGGTCATCGCGCCCCTTTTGCAGCGCCCCGAACAGGGCGTGGAGCACAGCGGCCAGCAAGGCCAAGCCAATGGCCAGCCGATGTCCGGCGGGTGTTCCCACCATGGCAAGCAAAGCTTGTGTCATGGGGCTTAGGCGTCCCGTCCGACCAGCGCATTGGCGAAATCTTGCGGGTCAAAGGGGGATAGGTCGTCAATCTGCTCGCCCACGCCGATGGCATGGATGGGCAGGCCGAATTTATCCGCCAAAGCCACTAGCACACCGCCGCGTGCCGTACCGTCCAGCTTGGTCATCACAAGGCCAGACACATCGGCGATTTTCGAGAAAATCTCGACCTGAGTCAGCGCGTTTTGGCCCGTGGTGGCATCCAGCACCAACAGCGTGTTGTGCGGGGCCGAGGGGTCTTTCTTGCGCAACACGCGCACGATCTTGGCCAGTTCCTCCATCAGGTCGGCACGGTTTTGCAAGCGGCCTGCGGTGTCGATCAGCAAAAGGTCAGCGCCCTCGGCCTGCGCTTTGGTCAAGGCATCAAAGGCAAGGCTGGCGGGGTCAGACCCTTCGGGGGCGGTCAGCACCGGCACGCCCGCACGCTGGCCCCAGATTTGCAACTGTTCCACCGCTGCGGCGCGAAAGGTGTCGCCTGCTGCAATCACCACCGTCTTGCCCGCCGCCTTGAACTGTGCGGCCAGCTTGCCAATCGTGGTCGTCTTGCCCGACCCGTTCACCCCCACCACCAGCACCACCTGCGGCTTTTGCGCATAGATCGGCAGGGGGCGGGCGACCGGTTCCATGATGCGGGCGATTTCGGCGGCGAGCGCGTCTTTGAGGTCAGAGGCAGAAATCCGCTTGCCAAAGCGCCCCTCGGCGATGTTGGCCGTCACCCGCAGCGCGGTATCTACCCCCATGTCAGAGCGGATGAGCAGTTCTTCCAAGCTTTCCAGCATGGCATCGTCCAGCACGCGGCGGCTTTCATCGCGCCCCAGCAGGCGGCCCAGCAGGCTTGGCTTTTCGGGCGAAGGCGCGGGCTCTTGCGCGCCTGCCACCAAATCCTCTAGCCCCGCGCCGATCTTATCGGACGAGCGAAACATCTTGTCGCGCAGTTTTTTGAAGAACGACATGGCGGGCCCTCTTGTTTGTCTTCACCTAAGCCGCACGGCACAAGGATGCAAGGACCTGCGCCCTTGGCCCCGGGGCCAGCCCCGGACCCCGGAGTATTGGGACAAAGGGCAAGGGGTTAGAAGAGCGAACCTTGGGTGGGTTTAGGATCGGTTGGCTTGGCCTTTTTGGGCGCGGATTTCGGGGTCATGCGGCCATCGTAAAATTCCAGTTCCAGCACTTGGGCCGCTTCGGCCTGATCTTTGCCCGTCACCACCGCCCCGTCCCCCCAGACCACCGCATAGCCGCGCCGCAGGGTTTCGGCGTAGCCCAAGGTTTGGCGGGTGCGGTCAAGGGCGTCCAGCCGCGCGGACAGCTCGCCCAAGCGTTTGGGCAGGGCGGCGTTCAGGCGCAGGGATAGGGCGGCAAGCTGATCTTGATGCTTGGCGATATCGCGGGCCGAGGTGGCGATCAACCGCGCCAAGGCAGGCGCAAGGCGCGAGGCCCATTTGTCCAAAGCGGTATGGGCGCGTTCCAGCCGCAGGTCGGCATGCAGGTTCAGCTTGGTCTGCGCTTGCCCCAAAGCGTTGCGGCGGCTTTGCAGCAAGTTTGACAGGATCGCAGGCCGCAAGGGCGCACCGAGGGTTTCAAACCGCGCCCGCTTGCGCGCCGTGGCCAGCGAAAGTGCGCCGCTCAAGCGTTGGCTTGCGGCATCAAAACGCTGGCGCGGCGCTGACAGCAAAGCATCCAGCCGAGGCAGCGCACGGCCCAGATCGCGCAGGCGCTGGTCGCGCCGATCCAGCGTGGAACGCCAGCCGCGCATCTGGCGGGCCGACAGATCGGCCACGCTCGCCAACAGATCGGCGCGCACGGGCACGGCCATCTCGGCCGCAGCGGTCGGTGTGGGCGCGCGCAGGTCGGCGGCGTAGTCGATCAGGGTGGTGTCAGTTTCATGCCCCACCGCCGAAATCAGCGGTATCTGCGAGGCGGCGGCGGCGCGCACCACGATTTCTTCGTTAAAGCCCCACAGGTCTTCAAGGCTCCCGCCACCGCGTGCCACGATGATCAGATCGGGGCGGGGAATGGGGCCTCCGGCCACAATCGCGTTAAAGCCGCGAATGGCGGCGGCCACCTCTGACGCGCAGGCTTGGCCTTGCACGGCCACCGGCCAGATCAGCACATGACGGGCAAAGCGGTCGCGCAGGCGGTGCAGAATGTCGCGGATCACAGCGCCCGAGGGCGAGGTGACAACGCCGATCACCTGCGGCAGATAGGGGATGGGCTTTTTGCGCGCTGGGTCAAACAGACCCTCGGCCCCTAGGGCCGCTTTGCGCTTTTCCAGCATGGCCATCAGGGCACCAGCGCCTGCAGGGGCCACATCTTCGACAATCATCTGGTATTTCGACTGGCCGGGGAAGGTGGTCATGCGACCGGTGGCCACCACCTCCATCCCCTCTTCGGGGCGGACCTGCATTTTGGCGACGTGGCCCTTCCACGAAATCGCCGCTATCACGTTGCGATCATCTTTCAGGTCAAAATACAAATGCCCCGAGGCGGGGCGCGACACGCGGCCCACCTCGCCGCGCAGGCGGATCAGGCCGAACTCGCCCTCGATCACACGCTTGACCGCGTTGGACAGTTCCGAGACGGTGTATTCCGGACTGTTGCCGGGCCGTGGGACGGGATCGTCGTCTTCAAACAATGCCATGGTTGCCTCCCCTGCCTGCCCATCTTATGACGCGGGCTGACAAAGGCCAAGCGGGGGCGGCGGTGAACATCCTAATCTTAGGCGGCGGCGGGCGTGAACATGCTTTGGCTTGGGCGATCAAGCAAAACCCCAAGACCGACCGGCTGATCGTGGCCCCCGGCAATGCGGGAATCGCGATGCTGGCTGAGGTGGCCGATCTGGATGTGCTGGACAGCACCGCCGTTGTGGCCTTTTGCGCCGAAAACGCGGTGGATTTTGTGATTGTCGGGCCAGAGGCCCCCTTGGCCGCAGGTGTGGCCGATGCCACGCGGGCGGCGGGGATTTTGACCTTTGGGCCAAGTGCGCAGGCGGCACGGCTGGAAGCGTCTAAAGCCTTCACCAAGGAAATCTGCGACGCCTGCAAGGCCCCGACCGCCGCCTATGCCCGCTTTACCAGCGCACCGCCCGCCCGCGATTACATCGCAGCCAAGGGTGCGCCGATTGTCGTGAAAGCCGACGGCTTGGCCGCTGGCAAAGGTGTCATCGTGGCCATGACCGAGGCCGAGGCGCTGGAGGCCATTGACGACATGTTCGGCGGCGAATTTGGCGCGGCGGGTGCCGAGGTGGTGATTGAAGAGTTTATGGACGGTGAGGAAGCCTCGTTCTTCATCCTCACCGATGGGGTCACCGCCCTGCCCTGTGGCACAGCCCAAGATCACAAGCGCGTGGGCGATGGCGACACGGGGCCCAATACCGGCGGCATGGGGGCCTATTCGCCGGCACCGGTTTTGACCCAAGCGATCCAAGACCAAGCGATGCGCGACATCGTTCTGCCGACCATCGCCGAAATGGCGCGGCGCGGCACGCCCTATCAAGGCGTGCTGTATGCAGGCCTGATGATCCAAAACGGCAAGGCGCGACTGGTCGAATACAACGCCCGCTTTGGCGACCCCGAAGCCCAAGTTCTCATGATGCGCCTTGGCGCGCAGGCTTTGGACCTGCTGTTGGCTTGTGCCGAAGGGCGGCTGGTCGAGGCGCAGGTCAACTGGGCCGATGACCACGCCCTGACCGTGGTGATGGCCGCCAAAGGATATCCGGCGGCCTATGCGAAGGGCAGCGAGATCAAGGGCCTTGACCGCTTGCCCGAAGACAGCCGCCACATGGCCTTTCACGCAGGCACGGTGGAAAAAGACGGGCGTATTCTGGCCAATGGCGGCCGCGTGCTGAACATCACCGCGCGCGGCGACACGTTGGAAGAGGCGCGCAACCGTGCTTATGCGATGGTGGATCACATCGACTGGCCAGAGGGCTTTTGCCGCAGTGACATCGGCTGGCGCGCCCTGTAATCCGCCCGCTTGCCCCTGCCCCGCCTTCTGCTATGTAACAGCCGATTTTGACGAAGGCAGGGCCTAAAGATGCCAGTTCTGGTGATGAAATTCGGGGGAACCTCGGTCGCGGACCTGTCGCGGATCGAGAATGCCGCCAAAAAGGTGCAAGCCGAAGTGGCGCGGGGCTATGACGTGATCGTCATCGTCTCGGCCATGTCGGGCAAGACGAACGAGCTGGTGGGCTGGGTCGAGGGCACCTCGAAACTATACGACGCGCGCGAATATGACGCGGTGGTGGCGAGTGGCGAGAATGTCACGGCGGGGTTGATGGCGCTGCGTTTGCAGGAAATGGGCATCTCGGCGCGGTCTTGGCAGGGCTGGCAAGTGCCGATCAACACCACTTCGGCCCATGCCTCGGCCCGGTTTGAATCGATCCCGCGGGCGAATATCGACGCCAGCTTTGCCCGCGGCTTTAAGGTCGCGGTTGTGGCGGGCTTTCAGGGTGTCTCGCCCGAAGGCCGCATCACCACGCTGGGGCGCGGCGGGTCTGACACGACCGCTGTGGCCTTTGCCGCAGCCTTTGCGGCCGAGCGTTGCGATATCTACACCGACGTTGACGGCGTTTACACCACCGACCCGCGTGTGTCGGAAAAGGCACGCAAGCTGGACAAGATCGCGTTCGAGGAAATGCTGGAACTGGCCTCGCTTGGGGCCAAGGTGCTGCAAACCCGCTCGGTCGAATTGGCCATGCGCTATAAGGTGCGGCTGCGGGTGCTGTCCTCGTTCGAGGACACCGACGAGAATTCTGGAACTTTGGTCTGCGACGAGGATGAAATCATGGAATCGAAAGTCGTCTCTGGCGTGGCCTTTAGCCGCGATGAAGCAAAAATGACGCTGGTGCGGGTCGAAGACCGCCCGGGCATCGCCGCCGCCATCTTTGGCCCCTTGGCCGATGCGGGGGTGAATGTCGATATGATCGTGCAAAACATCTCGGAACATGATGATCCCACCGACAAGCGCGCCTATACCGACATGACCTTTTCCTGCCCGACCAATCAGGTCTTGCGCGCCAAAAAGGCCATTGAAGACGCCCAAGCGGCGGGCAAATTCGCCTATGCGCATCTGGTCACAGACAGCGATGTGTCAAAAGTGTCGGTCGTGGGCATCGGGATGCGCAGCCATGCGGGGGTGGCGGCAAAGATGTTCGCAGCACTTGCGGCCGAGAATGTGAACATCAAGGTGATTGCGACCTCTGAAATCAAGATCTCGGTGCTGATTGACCGCAAGTATATGGAACTGGCGGTTCAAGCGCTGCATGATGCGTTTGAGTTGGAAAAGGCCTAAGGCAGGTTCCCTTCGCGGCGCGCTATGTCGAATGCCATTTTTCTTGGCGAAATGCCGTCGCACCGCGCCATTTTCAAATTCGGCCGAAACGCATTTTTTAATTGACTGTGGGGTTACCCAACAGGGGATACTTTGCGACGAATCAGAAAATCAACCGCTGATTTAGCCGTATCGATATCCCCAAGCCCATGAGGACCCCATGCGTTTTCCCCTTATCCTGACTGCCTTTGTTGTTGTCTCCACCGCCGCCTTTTGCCAAGAAGTGCCGCCGCGCGATGGCATGGCGCTGGATCCGGCCTCTGGTGGTGACATCGGGAAAATTTACGAAGCCTGGATGACCCCCGATCAAGAAGGCGGCGAAGAAGAAGAAACTCCGGCTTTGATCCCGCAGATGTTCCGCTCGGTTGGCACGCCGGTGGCGCGCGCCGACCGCCCCGATCGCGGCTATGGCACCTTGGCCTTTAGCAAAGACCTTAGCCACGCCTATGCGCATATCAAAATTGCCAATGTCAAAGTGGAAGATGTGACGATGTTTCACATTCACTGCGGCAGACCGGGAGAGTTGGGGCCGATCATTGTGGACTTTGCCAACAATGTGACCCTGCAAGACGGCTTGGCCGATGGCGAGTTGTCGGTCGAGATCACCAACAAAGACATCAAAGCCGTTCTTGACAGCTCCCAAGGGATGCTGGGGGCCATGACCATGGGTTGTGCTATCAATCGTGGCGATCTGACCACCAAGATGGTGACGGTCGCAGGTATGGCCACGATTGCGGCAGAGGGGGAGTTGTACTTCAACCTGCACACCAAAAACCAACAGTATTTCGGCGATATTCGCGGCCAGCTTTGGCCGGTTGAAAAGTAACCTTGTGACGCTGCGGCGGGCCAAAACCGGCCCTCCGCCACCCTAGATTAAATCCCTTTTCAAGGAAAATTGTGATGATGCGTCTTATGCAACCCGGCGCAATTATGCGCAACGAAAGCCCTGCTGTGCGCGCTGTGTTCTGGATCTTGGCTCTTGGCACGGCCGCGACACAAGTTCTGTGCGCTTTGGGGTCTGGCAGCCCCGACACGGCCCAACCGATGGCCGATTGGGTCAATATCGCCGCCAATGTGGTGAATATTGTCGTTGCGGTCGTGGTTTTGCTGCCCGGCACGCGGGTTTGGGGGGCCGTGGCGGCGGTGGTGGTTATGATTGCCTCGATGATCACCAATTTCCAAGTCGACGGCTATGAATATTTCCTCAAAGTCCTGCCCTTTGATCTTGTGGCTTTGGCGCTGCCCGCGCCGATCGCTTGGCACCATCGCGGCGATTTCAGGGCCTAGCTGACCTTAGGACGATCGGGCGGGCGAATTTGCCTGAAAAACCAGCAACGACGGCCAATTTGGGCGTTTAAACCCGCTGTCGGTTCTGTGCCGATAATCGGCATTCCCTTTGGTGCGACAATGCGCTTATAGCTTAGGGCCAAGCGGTGAACCAAAGGCCAGCGATGCCCGAACGCAGTGAAAGTGACAGTCGAAAGCTTCTGCGCCGTTTGCGCGATGTGCTCAGCACGCCCGCCAAAGGCCAAGACCGGCTGGACCGCATCACCCATATCATCGCCGATTCGATGGGAACCGAGGTCTGCTCGATCTACCTGTTTCGCGACCCTGACACGCTGGAACTCTGCGCGACCGAGGGGTTGAAGAAAGAAGCCGTCCACAAAACCCGCATGAAGCTGGGCGAGGGGCTGGTGGGCCGCGTGGCGCGTTTGGGCCAGCCGGTCAACACCCCCAATGCCCCCGCCGAAAAGGGCTTTCGCTTTATGCCGGAAACCGGGGAAGAGATTTACTCGTCTTTCCTTGGCGTGCCGATCCAGCGGGTGGGCGAAAAGCTGGGCGTCTTGGTGCTGCAATCCAAAGCCGCGCGCACTTACGGTGATGATGACATTGACGCCATTGAAGTGGTCGCCATGGTGCTGGCCGAGATGGCCGAGCTGGGGGCCTTTGGCAATGATGCGGGGCTTGCGCTGCACCGCCAGCCCATGCTGTTTCGCGGCACATCCGGCCAAGAAGGCGCCACCGAAGGCCGCGTTTGGCTGCATGAACCGCGCGTGGTTGTCACCAATCCGGTGGCAGACGACCCCCTGACCGAGATTGACCGCATCCGCGACGCGGTTGGCGTGCTCCGCGTGTCGGTCGACGACCTTTTGGCCGCCGAAAGCCTAGATAAAGATCAAAAAGCCGTGCTGGAAGCTTACCGGATGTTCGCCCATTCGCGCGGCTGGCTGCGCCGGATGGAAGAAGACATCCAACGCGGCCTGTCGGCCGAGGCTGCCGTGGAAAAAGAGCAATCCACCGCCCGCAACCGTCTGGAACAGGTCGAAGACGCCTATCTGCGCGAAAGGCTGCAAGATCTGGACGATCTGTCAAACCGTTTGCTGCGGATTCTGACCGGTCAGGGCCGCGACACGGGCGCCGATATGCCCGAAAACCCCGTGCTGGTGGCGCGCAATCTTGGGCCAGCCGAATTGCTGGAATATGGGCGCAAGCTCAAAGGCGTGGTGCTGGAAGAGGGCTCGGTTGGCTCGCACGCCGCTGTGGTGGCGCGGGCCTTGTCGATCCCGATGGTCATCCATGCCAAAGGCATCACGGGCGAGGCGCTGAACGGCAACGCGATCCTCGTTGACGGCGACCAAGGCATTGTCCACCTGCGCGCCGAAGAGGCGATTGCCCGCAGTTTCCGCGACAAAATCGCCATGCAGGCCGAAGCGCAGAAGCGCTATGCCAGCCTGCGCGACCTGCCAGCGCTCACCACCGATGGGGTCAAGGTGGAATTGCTGATGAACGCGGGGCTGATGGCGGATTTGCCCTCGATGGTGGGATCAGGGGCCGAAGGGGTGGGCCTGTTTCGCACCGAATTGCAATTTCTGATCCGCAACAAAATGCCGCAGAGGGCCGAACTCGCCACGCTCTACGGGCGGGTTCTGGATGCCGCCCAAGGCCGCCCCGTGGCTTTTCGCACGCTGGATATCGGGTCAGACAAGGTGCTGCCCTATATGAAACCCAATGACGAGCCCAACCCCGCTATGGGCTGGCGCGCCATTCGGGTGGGCTTGGACAAGCCCGGCGTCTTGCGCATGCAGGTGCAGGCCCTGATCCGTGCGGCCAATGGCCGCCCCTTGCACATCATGTTCCCGTTTGTCAGCGAGTTTGGCGAATTCAAGGCCGCGCGCAGCCACGTGCTGCGCGAAATCCACCGCGAGCGCAGCCTAGGCCACATCACCCCATCCGACATCAAAATCGGCGCGATGCTGGAAACCCCCTCGCTGGCCTATGCGCCGGACGACTTCTTCCGGCTGGTCGATTTTATCTCGATCGGGGGGAATGATCTGAAGCAATTCTTCTTCGCCGCCGACCGCGAGAATGAACGCGTGCGCAAGCGCTATGACGTGCTGAATGTGTCATTCATGAGCTTTTTAGAACATATCGTCGCGCGCTGCGCGCCTTTTGGCACCAAACTGTCTTATTGCGGCGAAGATGCCGGCCGCCCGATTGAAGCGCTGGCCTTGGCCGCGATTGGCCTGCGGGTGCTGTCGATGCGGCCGGCCTCGATCGGGCCGGTCAAGGCCTTGCTGCGCGCAGCCGACCTGTCAGCAGCCCGCGCGGCCATGGGCGAGGCCAAAGCGGCTGGATCAGAAACAGTGCGCGGGGCCTTGGTGGACTATGTGGCAGGGCTAGAGGATTAACCTTGCGCTTTGGATTGGCGTTGCCGCAGGGGGTTTCACACCCCCTGCACCCCCGTGGAGTATTTGGCCCAAGATGAAGGGGGGGGTGCGGGGGGGGGGATTTTCGCCCGGAGCGAGAGTGTGCTTCTGCTTTCGCTGCGGCAATGCGCACCGCTCCTGGCTTGCGCAGGGCTTGGGATTTGTATCTGATGCTGACAGCGTTGATGGAGATGTGTCATGACTTTCGTGCGCCGCGCCGCCCTTCAGGTTGCAGAGATTTTGGCCAGCTTTGTCGAAGAGCAGGCATTGCCGGGCAGTGGGGTGACGGCCGAGACGTTTTGGAGCGGGTTTTCCGATCTGGTCCACGAGATGGGGCCACGCAACACAGCACTTTTGATGCGCCGCGCCGAATTGCAAGCGCAGATTGATGCGTGGCACATTGCCCACCGCGCCAAGCCCCATGATCCGCAAGCCTATCAAGCTTTCTTGCGCGAGATCGGCTATCTGCTGCCCGAAGGCCCGGCGTTTCAGATCGACACCACGGGCGTTGACCCCGAGATTGCCAGCATCCCCGGCCCGCAACTGGTGGTGCCGATCACCAATGCCCGCTATGCGCTCAACGCCGCCAATGCCCGTTGGGGCAGCCTGTATGACGCGCTTTACGGCACCGATGCTATGGGCAGCGCCCCCCCGTCCGGCGGATATGAGCGCGGGCGCGGCGCGCGGGTTGTGGCGCGCGCGCGGGTGTTTTTGGATGAGGCTTTTCCGATTGTTGGCACCTCGCATGCTGATGTGCGGCGCTATTATGTCAAGGACGGGGCTTTGTTGATTGACGATCAGCCGCTCGTCAGCCCGGAAAAATTCGTAGGCTACCGGGGAAATCCGCGTGCGCCAGACGCGGTTTTGCTGCGCAACAACGGCCTGCATGTTGAGCTGGTCTTTGACCGCGCCCATCCGATCGGCGCGCGCGATCAAGCGCTTTTGGCCGATATTGTGCTGGAAAGTGCTGTCTCGGCGATTATGGACTGCGAGGATTCGGTGGCCTGTGTCGATGCGGCGGATAAGGTGCAAGCCTATGCCAATTGGCTGGGCCTGATGAAGGGCACCCTGACGGCTGATTTTGACAAGGGCGGCCGCAGGGTCAGCCGCGCCTTGACAGAGGACCGCAGTTTTACCGCCCCCGACGGCAGTGACCTGACCGTGAAGGGCCGCGCGCTGTTGTGGATTCGCAATGTAGGCCATCTGATGACCAACCCCGCCATTCTGGACAGCGCGGGCGATGAAGTGCCCGAGGGGCTGATGGATGCCGCTATAACGGTGCTGATCGGCAAGCATGACCTGTTGAGCCACACCGGCCTGCGCAATTCGCATCACGGGTCGATCTACGTGGTCAAGCCCAAGATGCACGGGCCTGATGAAGTGGGCTTTGCCGATGCCGTCTTTGCCAAGGTGGAAGATTTTCTGGACCTGCCGCGCCACACAGTGAAAATCGGCGTGATGGATGAAGAACGTCGCACCTCGGTCAACCTTAAGGAATCTATCCGCGCCGCAAGCCACCGTTTGGCCTTTATCAACACCGGCTTTTTGGACCGCACGGGGGATGAGATTCACACCTCGATGGAGGCAGGGCCGTTCAGCCGCAAGGATTTCATAAAACGCAAGTCGTGGATCGGGGCTTACGAGAACCAGAATGTCGATATCGGGCTGGAATGTGGCCTGTCGGGGCGCGCGCAGATCGGCAAAGGCATGTGGGCGGCCCCCGACCTGATGGCCGCGATGCTGGAGCAAAAGATCGACCATCCCAAAGCCGGGGCGAATTGCGCTTGGGTGCCCTCGCCCACCGCCGCGATCTTGCATGCGCTGCATTACCATAAGGTCGACGTGTTTGCCGTGCAGCGCCGGTTGGCGGCGGGCGGGCGGCGGGCCTATGTCGAAACGCTGTTGGAAATCCCCTTGGCGAGCTACCGCAAATGGAGCGAGGCGCAGGTGATGCGCGAGGTGGAGAACAACGCCCAAGGGATCTTGGGCTATGTGGTGCGCTGGATTGACCAAGGGGTGGGGTGTTCCAAGGTTCCCGACTTGGGCGATGTGGGGCTGATGGAAGACCGCGCCACCTGCCGCATCTCATCACAGCATATTGCCAACTGGCTGCACCATGATGTGGTGACGCTGGATCAGGTCGAGGCGGCCTTGCAGAAAATGGCAGGCTTGGTGGATCGGCAGAATGCCGGCGACCCGCTCTATCAGCCGATGGCCCCCGGCTTTGATGGCATCGCCTATCAGGCCGCGCGCGAGCTTGTCTTGCGCGGTCGGATGCAGCCCTCAGGCTATACCGAGCCGATCTTGCACGCCCGCAGGCTGCAGAAAAAAGCGCAAGCTTAGGCGAAAATCGCGACGGTGTTTTTTCGCAGAAAAAACGTGGCTCCGGGGGTTACGTTTTTTCTGCGAAAAAACAGGCTAGACCCGCACGACGCGCACTTCACTGCCCTTGGCGGTCAGGGCGATTTCGCCGCGACACAGGCGCAAGGCATCCTCGCCAAAGGCTTCGGCCCGCCAACCTGACAGCGCCGCGACATCACGCTGACCGGCGGCGATCAGATCAAGGTCGGAGGACGAGGCGATCAGGCGTGCTGCCACCCCCAGCCCTTCGGATTTGGCCTTCAAAAGCACGCGCAACAGGTCGGCCAATGCGGGGTTGACCTGCAATTGCTCGCGCACGGCATCGGGGCGGGGCAGGTCTTCGGGCTTGGTTTCCATGCCTGCTTTGACCGCTGCAATGATGCCGTCAGCGATGTCAGGCTTGCGGCCTTCGCGCAAAAGCAGGCGCGAGCGGCCGAGTTCTTCGGCATTGGTCGGCCGGGTTGAGGCCAGTTCCAGCAGCGCGTCGTCTTTCATCACCCGCGAGCGGGGGATGTTGTGGCTTTGGCAATAGCTTTCGCGAAACCGCGCCAGTTCTTTGACCACCGCCAGAAACCGACCCGAGGTGGTGCGGGTCTTGATGCGCAGCCACGCCTCTTCGGGGCGGGTGGTGTAGGTTTCGGGATCCAGCAGAATATCCAGTTCTTCGGCGACCCAAGACTGCCGGCTGGTTTTGGCGATTTGCGCGGCAAGAAATTCGTAAATCACCCGCAGATGGGTGACATCGGCCACCGCATATTCGGCCTGCGCTTGGGTCAGCGGGCGGCGCGACCAATCGGTGAAGCGCGAGGTTTTATCCAGATCGGCCTTGGCGATTTTTTTCACCAGCGTCTCGTAGCCCACCTGTTCGCCAAAACCACAGACCATGGCCGCGACTTGCGTGTCAAACAGGGGCACCGGGAAGCAATTGCCCTCGACGAAGAAAATTTCCAAATCCTGTCGGGCGGCGTGAAACACCTTCACCGTCGCCTCATGCCGGAACAGATCATAGATCGGTTCCAGCGACATAACGGCCCCTTCGATCGGGTCGACCAGAACCGCCTCGCCGTCTTTGCCCGGCAGCGCCATCTGGATCAGGCAGAGCTTGGACCAAAAGGTCCGCTCGCGCAGAAACTCGGTGTCGATCGTGACATAGGGATGAGTTTTGGCGGCAGCGCAGAAGGCGGCAAGATCTGCGGTCGTGGTGATGGTGCGCATGGGTTAGCTTTCGCGAGCGGCCTGCGGGGGCATCCCGCCCAACCGCTATAGGGGGCGGGGGGGCAAATGGGAAGGGTCGGCGCGGGGATTAGGCGCGGTACGCAGGGGGTTTCACACCCCCTGCACCCCCGTGGGATATTTAAGCCCATGTGAAAGGGGTTAGAAGGCGGTTTTGTCGGCGCCTTTCAGGCCCAAAATCTCGCGGGCTTCATCGGGCGAGGCGATCTCGCAGCCCAGATCTTCGACGATGCGGCGGATTTTGGCGACTTGTTGCGCGTTTGAGGCCGCAAGCTGGCCGCGCGCGATCTGCAAACTGTCTTCCAGCCCCACCCGCACATGTCCGCCCATCTGGCTGGCAGTGGTGGCCAACCCCATCTGCGCCCCCCCTGCCCCCAGAACCGACCAGCGGTAATCTTCACCAAACAGCCGGTCCGCCGTGCGCTTCATGAAGACCAGATTGTCGACCTCTGGCCCGATGCCGCCCAGAATGCCGAAGATGAATTGCAAAAAGATCGGCGCTTTGAACAGGCCGATGTCCATGCAAAAGCGCAGGTTATACAGATGACCCACATCATAGCATTCATGTTCGAACTTAATGTCATGCGGAGCCAAAGTCTTGGCAACATTGGCGATATCGGCAAAGGTGTTGCGGAAGATATAGGTGTCAGAGTTTTCGACATATTCTTTCTCCCAATCAAACTTCCACGTGTCATAACGCTTGGCCAGCGGGTGAAAGGAAAAGTTCATCGAGCCCATGTTGAGCGAGCACATTTCCGGCGAAAAGGTCAAAGCCGGGGCGATGCGCTCTTCAATGGTGTTTTTCAACGATCCGCCGGTCGAGATGTTCACCACAGCGCCGGTGGCTTGTTTGACCTGTGGCAGGAAGGCGGCAAAGTCTTGCGGGTTGATCGACACGCCGCCGTCGGCGGGTCTGCGGGCGTGCAGGTGCAAGATGGCGGCCCCCGCCTCGGCGGCAGCAACCGCTTGGGCGGCGATATCTTCGGGGCGATAGGGCAGCGCGTCTGACATGGTGGGGGTATGAATGGCCCCCGTGATGGCGCAGGTGATGATGGTTTTTGGGCGCTTGGCCATGGGTTAATCCTTAAACGTGATGCGGTAGCCGACCGGAAACAGCGACCAGCCAAACCGCTCAGCGGCATAGCCCCACAGGCCCTTGGGGGCGGCCAGCATGACCACAATCGCCAATGTGCCCAAGAACAGCAGGTACAGCGTGCCAAAATCAGCCAAAAACTCGCGCAGCAGGAAATACACGATCGTGCCGAGGATCGGCCCTTCGATCGTGCCGATTCCGCCGATGACGACGATGAAGATCACAAAAGCCGTCCAGTCATTCACGCTGAACGCCGCATCCGGCGAGACGCGCAGTTTTTGCAAGCTGATCAGCGCGCCGATCATCGCTGTCAGCGCGGCCACCAGAATATACAGCGCATGTTTCACCCGCCCGATGCGGATGCCCAAGGAGGTCGAGGCGACCTCGCTATCGCGGATGGCCGTTAGCGCCAACCCGATGCGCGAGCGTAACAGCCCATAGACCAGCGCCAGACAGCCCGCGCCAAGCGCCAAGGCCAACCAAAAGATCGACGCCTCGCGCAGCCATTTGCCCCCCAGCGCCTTGGTCACGCTGGCGGGCAGGCTGATGCCCGACCCCCCACCCAAAGCGGTGGCTTGGGCGGCGATCAGGCGAAACACCTCGGCCATGACCCAAGAGCCTATGGCGAAATAGGCCCCGGCCAGACGAAAGACCAAAGCGGCCACCGGCACGGCGACCAAAGCAGCCACCAGCCCCGCTAAGGGAATAGCCAGCACAGGATGCACCCCCAAAAACAGCGCCAAGCTAAAGGTGATATAGCCGCCCAAACCGACATAGGCTTGCTGTCCGACCGAGACGAGCCCCGTATATCCCGCCAAAAGGTTCCACAGGGTGGCCAGGGCGAGATAGACAGCGAATTCTCCGGCCAGATGCAGAAAGGACGAAGACGCCCACCAAGGGGCCGCCACCAGCCCCGCCAGCAAAATCAACGCCACGCCTCCCGCGACGCGGGAGGCGACGCTGGAGCGTGAAAGGGTAAACTGCGTCATCCATCCATCCTTGGAAACAATCCGCGCGGTTTAACCGCCAAGATCAGCAAGAAGGCTACATGCCCCGCCAAGATCTGCCAACCCGGATCAATCGCCGCCCCCAAGCCTTGCGCAACGCCCAAGATCACCCCGCCCGCCAGCGTGCCCCATAGATTGCCCAAACCGCCGATGATCACCGCCTCAAACCCAAAGATCAGCCGGCCCGGCCCCATGAACGGGTCAAAATTCGACCTTATCGCCAAGAACACCCCCGCAATCGCCACAACCCCCAAGCACAGCGCCATGGCCCAAGCGTAAACGCGGCGGCGGTCTAGGCCCATCAGCTCGGCAATCTCGGCATCGTCCGAGGTGGCGCGAAAGGCGCGGCCAAGCGCGGTTTTGTAGAACATGAATTGCAACGCGGCGATGACCGCCACGGCCGTGGCAAACATCAGCGCAGGCAACAGGCCAATCGACAGCCCCCCCGCGCTGACCGAGGCGGTTTCCAGCACGCCCGCATCCAGCTTGCGGCTGTCGGCGGTAAAGATCGCCAAAAGCCCGTTTTGCAAGATCACCGACAGGCCAAAGCTGACAAGCAAGGGTGGCAGCAAATCGCCCCCCAAGGTGCGGTTCAAAATGCCGCGCTGCAGGGCATAGCCAAAAGCGGCCATCAGCGGCACCACAAAGACCAGTGCTGCAAGCGGCGGCAGGCTGGTCAGTTTGATCACCTCCATCGCGATATAGGCGGCCAGAACGATCAAATCGCCATGCGCGATATTGACCAGCCGCATCACGCCAAAGATCAGCGACAATCCGGCGGCAAACAGCGCATAAAGCCCGCCGACCAGAACGCCTTGCAAAATGATGTTCACCAGTTCCATCTTAGGTTCCGAAATAGGCGGCGGAAATGGCATCGCGGCTGTGATCGCGCGGCGCGCCTGACAAAGACACCCGCCCCTCAGCCAAGCACAAAAACTGCTGGCACGCGCCCAAAGCACGGGTGACGTCTTGTTCAACCAAAATCGCGCTCATCCCTTGTCCGGTGATTTTGGGCAATTGGGCGTAGATGTCTTTGATCACGATGGGGGCCAAGCCTAGGCTTAGCTCGTCAAACAGCACCAGATCGGGGTTTGACATCAGGGCGCGCCCGATAGCCACCATCTGTTGCTGCCCGCCCGACAGAGAGGTTGCCGGTTGGTGGCGCTTTTCTTGCAGAATTGGGAAAAGGTCATAGAGCCGCGCCAAGCCCCAAGGGCCGGGGCGGCCGATCTGACCGCCCAGGATCAGGTTTTCTTCCACCGAGAGCGATTTGAACAGGCGGCGGCCTTCGGGCACCATGGCGATGCCAAGGGCCACGGTTTGCGCGCCGCCCAGACCCGTGATGTCGCGGCCCCGCCACGTGATGCGCCCCGCTTTGGGCGATACCAAGCCGCAGATCGACTTGAGCAGCGTCGATTTTCCCGCCCCATTGGCCCCGATCAGCGCCAGCACCGATCCGGGCTGCACCTTCAGCGACACACCATGCAGCGCCTTGAAATCGCCGTAAAAGCTTTCAAGGTTTTCAACCGCCAAACCGTCAGACATGCGCGTCGGCCCCCATATAGACCGACTGCACATCCTTTGAGGCGAGAACCTCGGCGGGAAGCCCGTCGGCAATTTTGACGCCAAAATCCACCACGACCAAGCGCTGTGCCACCGACAGCAAGGCGTGAACCACGTGTTCAATCCACACTATCGTCACCCCCGTGGCATGAACGGCGCGCACGGCATCCAGCAGCGCTTGGCACTCGCGCTCGGTCAAGCCGCCGGCGATTTCATCCAGCAACAGCAGGGCGGGGTCGGTGGCCAAGGCGCGGGCCATTTCTAGCCGTTTGCGTTCCAGAAGGGTCAGCGATCCGGCCTTGTCGTTGGCGCGGCGCGCAAGGCCGGTCAGGCGCAAGACCTCGGCGGCGCGGGCATGGGGGGCCGTGGAATTGGAGCGCCCGAAGGTGGCCCCCACGAGGATGTTTTCATAAACCGTCATGCCGTTGAACGGGTGCGGAATCTGGAAACTGCGCGAAATGCCCATGCGGCAGCGCGCCGAAGCGTCAAGCCCCGTCACATCGTGCCCTGCAAACACCACCCGCCCCGCATTGGGCTGCACCGTGCCCGCCACCAGATTGAACAACGTGGTCTTGCCCGCGCCATTGGTCCCCAAAATCCCCACGATCTCGCCCTGCGTCACGCGCAGCGAGATATCGTCGGTGACTTTCAAAGCCCCGTAGCTTTTTGACAGGTTTTCCAGCGATAACAGCGTCATAGGCAACCCATGTGTATGCTGGGGGCCGGTTGGGCCCCCAGCGGTCTGATTAAGCCAGCAGCTTCAATTCCCCTGTGACGGGCAGTTGCGGGTTTTGCTTGTTGTTGACGATCTTCAGTTCCAGCTTGCCATCCACACGCTGCCATTGGCCACCGGCCAGCGGCGTTTTGGTCACGTTCTTGACCGGCCCGTTGGCCCAGTTGATCGGCCCGACCATGGTGTTAAGGTTGGTGGCGGTGATCGCGTCCATGATCGCGGCCTTGTCGGTCAGGTCGGCGGCGCGCTTGATCACATCCAGACCGACTTCGAAGATCGCATGGCTAAAGCCAAGGGTCGATGTCCACGGCTTGCCGGTATCGGCCACATAGGCCGCGCCAAAGTCTTTGGCCGAAACCCCGGTGAGCGACGAGGCATAGGGGTAATCCGGCGTCCACCACACTTCGGTGGTCAGCCCATCGCCCCGATCGCCAAGCGCATCGACCGAGGACGGGAACAGCAGCGCCTTGCCGATGGTGACAACCTTGGGCGCAAAGCCCTGTTGCGCGGCTTGGGCCCAGAAGGTGGCAAAATCCGGCGGGATCATCACGCCTGTCACAATCTCGCAGCCCGCCGCCTTAAAGGCCGCGATCTGGCTGGTGAAATCGTTGTTCATCGGCTGGTAGCGGCCCGGATCGGTCAGCTCATAGCCCGCAGCCGCCAAGGGGCCGGGCAGGCCCAGTTTGGCATCGCCCCAAGCGTTGCCATCCGCGTCATTGGGAAACAGCCCGCCGACCTTTTTGGCCACACCCGAGGCATCCCAGATCGCGGTGAAGTTCGCGATGATATCCTCAAGCCCCCAGAAGAAGTGGTAGGTGTAGTTAAAGCCCACATCCGGCACACCGCCGCGCCCAAAGAAATAGGGCTGCCACGGCGCGTTGGTCGAGATGCAGGGGATCTCGTTCAACTCGCATTGGTCGGCCACGGGGTTTGTCGTATCCGGCGTGGCATGGGTGAGCATCAGGTTGATGCCTTCGTTCAAGATCAAATCCTGCGCCACTTCGGCCGCGCGGTTGGGGTTGGACTGGCTGTCTTTGGTGATGATCTCGATCTGCACCGATTTGCCGTTGTTGGTCATGCCCGCCAGCGAGTCTTTCAGACCAGCGATGATCCAATCTTGCGCCTCGCCAAAACCGGCCAAGGGGCCGGTGGTGGGGGCCACAAAGCCGACCTTGAACACGCCGTCCTGCGCCAAAGCGCGATTGGCGCGCAAGATCGCGGGGGCGGCGATCAGCCCCGTGGTGGCGGTGATGAATTTGCGCCGTGTATAGGTGAAGTGAGCCATTCTTTCCTCCCAGAGTGATGGTTGCCCGCGCCGGTCTTTGGTTTACCGAGGCGGCGTTTGTCTGCACTGACGTCTTTTGCACCCGGTGCGGGCGTCTTTGGCGCAAGCGGGGCCATGCCCGCAGCGCAACATTGGCGTGGTGGGGTGGAAAGATGCACCTACCCCTCCAACAGCTTTTCCAGCGCCAAAAGGTGCGACACCACCTTGGCGCGCAGCGTTTGGGCTTGATCGGGGGTCCAATCATGAAACCCCCGCCCCGATTTCATGCCCAAGCGGCCCTCGACCACCATCTGCTCTAGCAGCGCGGACGGCCCGGCCCGATTGTCCAGATCGGCCAGCACCGTGGCGTGAATGTCCAGCGTCAGATCGGTGCCCACAAGGTCGGCATTCTCTAACGGCCCCAGCACCGCCAGCCTGCGCCCGAAGCTGGCTTTGATGACATCATCCACCGCCTTGGCATCGCAAATGCCCCGTTCCACCAGCGACACCGCCTCGCGCCACAGCGCGTGCTGCAAGCGGTTGCCGATAAAGCCGGGCACATCCTTTTCCACCCGCACGGGGGTTTTGCCCGCCGCTGCCAACAGCTCCATCGCGCCGCGCATCGCATCGTCAGATGTATCCGCCGTGCGAATCACCTCGACCAAGGGGATCAGATGCGGCGGGTTCCACCAATGCGTGCCCAAAGCGCGGGTCTTATCGGCCAAATGTGCCATGATCTGGGTGATGGGCATGACCGAGGTGTTGGAACATAAGATCGCCGTGGCCGGCGCCGCCGCCTCAATCTCGGCAAAGATCGCCTGTTTCAGCGCCATCTTTTCGGGCGCGGCTTCAAACACAAAGGATGCGCCGGTCACCGCCGCCTCAATGCTGTGCACCACGCTGATGCGCTTTAAAACTGCGGCGATTTCGGCGCCAACCACCCCCATCAGGCGCAGACTGTCGCTGACGCGGGCGGGCAAGGCGGCGCGTGCCTCTACCACAGGGTCGGTCACGCGCACCTCATGGCCAGCGCGCGCCATGGTCAGGGCAATGCCATGCCCCATCAATCCCGCCCCGATCACCGCGATATGGCCCTGTGTCATCTCATCCCGCCGTATAGCCGCCATCGGCATAAAGAATATGGCCGGTGTAGAAATCTGACGCGCGTGAGGCCAAAAACACCAATGGCCCCGCCAGATCCTCCGGCTCGCCCAAGCGGCCCTTGGGCACGCGGGCCAAAAAGCCGGCCCGCACGGCTTTGGCCGTGTCGGTGTCGTCAAACATCCAAGCGGTCAAAGGCGAGCGGAAGACCGTCGGCGCAATGGCGTTCACCGTAATCCCGGTCGGCCCCAATTCGCAGCCCAAAGCCTTGGTCATGCCATCCACCGCGGCCTTGCTGGCGCAATAGGCGGTGTAGCCTGCCGGATGGCCCAACAAGCCGCGCGCCGAAGACACCAGCACGATCTTGCCGCCGCGCCCTTGGGCTTTCATCTGCACAGTGGCGGCACGGGCCAAAAGCCACGATTGCGTCACATTGGCATCCATCACAGCAAGGAAGGTTTCCGGCGCCATGTCGTCAATTTTGGCGACTTTGTTCATGCCAGAGGCCACAACTAGAATATCCAAGCCGCCAAAGGCGCTGACCGCTGCCGCCACCAGCGCGCGGCAGGCAGCCTCGGTGTCGGGCCTTGTGTTCACCTCGACCACCTCTGCCCCACCCGCGCGGCACTCGCCAGCTATGGCGGCAAGCTCGCTCGCCTTGCCCGCCGCCAAAACCAAACGGCACCCCGCGCCGGCCAAAACCCGCGCTGCAACCGCGCCAAAGGCCCCCGAAGCGCCGGTGATCAGCGCGACTTTGCCCTTGATATCAAACATCTCCAACGGGTTTGGCAGGCTCATGCGGGCACCTTGGGCGGGTAAGGGATCACCACCAGCATCTTGCAGACGTGGTGCGAGCGGTTGACAATCTCGCGCACCTCGTTGGGGGCAATGGTGACCGAATCCATCGGCCCCAACACGCTTTCCTGACCCGCCACAATCACCGTGATAGACCCGTCCAACACCACATAGACCTTCTCAAACGGGGTCGAATCCGGCCCCGCCCCGCCGCCGGGCAAGAACTGCGAAAAGCCCACCCATTGGTTGGTCGGCCCACCCGCCTCAAAGCCTTGCAAACGCAAGCCCACCACACCGCGATGGTTGGGGGCCTCGTAGGGGGTCGCATCTTCAAAGCGTTTTACCAGCATGGGTCTTGGCCTTTCCAGTTCATCTTGGTGCAAATACTCCGGGGGGTGCGGGGGGCTGGCCCCCCGTGTTCATCGCCCCCGGTGTTCATGGCCACCCGTGTTCATGGCCACCCGAGTTCATGGCCATCCGTGTTCATGGCCCCCCGCGTCCGAGGGGGGTTAAAACGCCTCTCCCGGCTCGATCCGGTAGCCTTGGCCTTTGTCGATCATGGCGACCAGACGGATGATACAGCCATCGCCACGATCCCAGTTCCACGGGAAAAAGGCAAAGGTGCAGCGCTTGCCGGTCACAGCATCCAGATCACCGCCGACGTTTTCGATGCCCAAGATTCCGGCCTTGAACAGGATTTGGTGGACAGGTTCCCAGTCGGGGAAGTCATCGGCCCAATCGCGCCCGCCTGACCAGTCGAAATATTCCTTTTTCAGATGCGGCAGCAGGGGGCCATTGCGCTGCGGGCCAATGGCGGTGGCAAGGGGGTGATCATTGGCTTGGGTGTCATGGCCCACGACCTTGACGCCTTTCTTGACCATCCATTCCCCCGCCGAGGGCACAAATCCCGGGCAATAGGCGAAATAGTCGCCGTCTTCATACTGCTTGTGCCAGCCGGTGTTCAAAATCAGCACATCGCCGGGGCGAATGGCATGGCCGCAGGCTTTTTCCAGATCCTCGCCGGTGATCGGCTCCCATTTCTTCTTGGGCAGGCTGACCACGATGCCGGTGCCAAAGAAATGCGGCAGGGGCACTTCGTTGATAAAGGGCGTGCCTTGCACCACATGGGCGGGGGCGTCGATATGGGTGGTGGCGTGCATCGTGGTGGTGATGCGCTGGCTTAAAACGCCGGATTTGGCCATGTAATGAATGCGTTCAATCTGCACATCCTGAAAATAGGGCCAGTTGGGGTGCTGAAAGCCAAAGCGGTGCGACAGGTTGTAAAACTCCAACCCCATAGAATTGTCCAGATTGCCCTCAAATTCGATGCCGCGCACAGTGACCATTCTCAAACCTTCCCCGATCTTTGGCTGGCCATGGCCAACCCTTTCCAGTGCGCCCTGCCTGCTGCGGGGTGCTGACTTGCAGGACGATACATATGCACCGTATTGCGGTCAAATGATTCCCGCCTTATGACAGTTCTGTATTGCATCGTGGGCTGGCGCTGGCCCGCAGGCACTGGCATAGGGCAGCCATGAAAGACAACGCGAAAACCAAAGACGGCATTCAGGTGATCGCGCGGGCCGCCGCCGTGCTGCGCGCGTTGAAAGAGGGCCAGACCGGCCTGAGCCTTGCGCAAATTGCCGACAGGGTCGCCCTGCCCCGCTCGACCGTGCAGCGCATTGTGGCTGCCTTGATCGACGAACGCCTGTTGATCGCCACGCGTGCGGCGGGGGTGCGTTTGGGGCCAGAGCTGCAAGCCTTGGCCGAGGCGGCGCGCACATCCACGGTGGACCTGTGCCGCCCGCATCTGGCCGCCCTGATGGCTGCAACCGGCGAGACGGTGGACCTGTCGGTGCTGCGCGGTGGGCAGATGGTGTTTGTCGATCAGGTGCAAGGCAGCCACCGTTTGCGGGCTGTCTCTTCGGTGGGCGAGCATTTCCCGCTGACCACCACCGCCAATGGCCGCGCTGCCCTGTCGATCTTGCCCGAAGATCAGGCCACCGCCTTGGCCCTGGCCGAGTGGGGACAGGCTGGGGGCAATCTGCCCGCCTTGCAGGCCCGTTTGGCCTTGGCCGATAAACTGGGCTTTGCCGAGGACAACGACGACCATACCGAAGGCATCTCGGCCATCGGCATCGCCTTTCGCGACTTTGGTGGCGAGGTTTTTGCCATATCCCTGCCCATCCCGACCTCGCGCTTTTCCGAACGCCGCGCGCAGGTCACGGCCGCCCTTATGGGCGTCAAGGCCGATCTCGAGGGAACGCTGGCAGGCTAGCGACATGCCAGCCCCAGCAGCGCGCGGGCTTGTGCCCAAGTGGCCACGGGGCGTTCATATTTTTCGCACAAGTCCACCGCGCGGCGCACAAGGGCGGCGTTAGAGGGGGCCAAAGTGTCGCGGTCAAGGCGGACGTTATCCTCCATCCCCGTGCGGGTGTGACCGCCCTTGGCAATGGCCCATTCGTTGATCGTCAGCTGCGCCGCGCCAATGCCTGCCGCACACCACAGGGCTGAAGGGGCAAGACGGTTGAGCGTTTCGATGTAAAAGTCGAAAATCCGCTCATCGGCGGGCATGGCGTTCTTAACGCCCATGACGAACTGCACATACAGCGGCGCACGCAAGCGCCCATCTTGCGCCATAGAGGCGGCTTGCACGATATGCGACAGATCGAAACATTCGATTTCCGGCTTCACATCGTATTTGCGCATTTCTGCGGCGAGCCAATCCACCAGATCCGGCGGGTTTTCGTAAACGCGGGTGGGGAAGTTGTTTGACCCCACTGACAGGCTGGCCATGTCCGGGCGCAGGGGCAGCATTCCCCCCCGCGCCGCACCAGCCCCCGACCTACCGCCGGTGGACAGCTGGATGATCATGCCGGGGCAATGTTTTTTCAGCCCCTCGACCAGTCGCGCAAAGCGGTCGGGGTCAGAGGTGGGTCTGCCCTCGTCATCGCGCACGTGGCAATGGGCGATGCTCGCCCCGGCCTCGAACGCCGCTTGGGTGCTTTCGATCTGCTCGGCAATCGTGATCGGCACGGCGGGGTTGTTGGCTTTGGTGGGCAAAGAGCCCGTGATGGCCACGCAGAGGATGCAGGGGTGAGCGGTGCTCATGCTTTGGCTGCCAGAACGAAATCATGTTCGACAAGGTGGAAGGGTCCGTCCATCCCTTCGGCTTTGATGCGGGCGGGGTCGGTGATCAGGTCGAACTTGGCCAGCAGGCTTTGCTTGACACCAAACACCGCATCAGAGTGGATATAGGGATCATCGGGGTCGAAGATATGGGTGACAAGCGTGTCAAACCCTTGGGCCTCAAGGATATAATGCAAATGCGCGGGGCGGAAGGGGTGCCGCCCCAAAGCCGCCAGCAGCTTGCCCACGGGGCCGTCATCGGGGATGGGATAGAACTTAGGCTTCACCCCTTTGAACCAATAGCGCCCGTCTGCGCCGGTGCGAAACACTCCGCGCAGGTTGAAATCGGGCTGGATGCCCTTTTGCTGCACATCGTAAAAGCCTTCGTCATTGGCCTGCCAGACATCAATCTTGGCATGGGCAATGGGCTTTCCCGCCGTATCCAGAATGCGGCCGCGCACCAGCATCGGCTCGCCCTTGGCATCCAGACAGATATTGGCCCCCATCGGCAATTCCGGCGCATCGGCCAGATGGAAGGGCCCCAGAACCGTGGATTCCGACGCGCCAGAGGGTTTGCGGTTGTTGATCGCATCGACCAGCATCGACACGCCCATGATATCGGAAAACAGGATATATTCCTGCCGCCAGTCGCTGCACATCTGGCCGGTGGCGGTCAGAAATTGCAGGGCTGTCATCCATTCTTCGGTGGTCGGTTCAATTTCTTTGACTGCGGCGTGGAGGTGGCGGGTTAACACCGCCATAACCTGTTGCAGGCGCTGCGATTTGGCATCCGCGTTGCGGGCGATGACGACCTCGGCGCTGTCGGTTTCGGTGAAATATCCCGGTTCCATCTTAGCGCCCCAGAATGGATTTGAGCACGCGGCGCAGGTCGGCGGCGGGGCTGTCGGTCAAGCTGTCAGCGCGCCATGCGACATGATGGTCAGGGCGCACCAGAACGCAGCCTGCATCTGATACCTCGCGGGCGCGGGCCCAATCGCCTGTATGATCGAGCAAAGCGCGGCGCGGGCCGATCAGGCGGGTGTCGATGGTCAGGCCCAATTCTGCCCCAATGCTGCGGGCGGCATCAACCCAAGCCTCACCGCCGATGCCGGTGAACAGCGCAAAGCGGCCATGGCCGCACAGATCAAGGGTGGAGTGTTTTTTGCCCGCCGCATCAAAAATCCACACATGCGGCAGGCGTGCGCCGGGCCACGTGGTGGGTTGGTAGTGCAGCACCGCGTCCAGCTCAAAGGCGGGTTCCATCTGGCCATCCGTCACCACGGCGGCGCTGTGGTAGCGTTGGTTCATCTCGATGCCATGGGCGTCAAATTCGTATTTCTTGAAGGCAATCGCCTCGCGCAGGGCGGCGCGCTGCGCCTCGCCCGCCGGGGTGGCATCGGCGCGGGCCTCCATATTGGCGCGGATTTTGTCGTGATCGGTGCCGCCTGTCATGCCAAGGGCCTGAAAGATCGGGCCAAATTCGCCGATCGACTGGTTGGCGCGGGTGACGATCTGGCGCGCGATCGGCGCACGTTCGGTGGAGTAGCTGTCGAGCAGCGCGGGGGCCGCCTGCCCCTTGACGACCATGGCAAGCTTCCAAGCCAAGTTGAACCCGTCTTGGATAGAAGTATTGGACCCCAACCCGTTCGAAGGCGGATGACGGTGTGCTGCATCGCCCATGATGAACACCCGCCCGTTTTGCATATGGGTGGCGAACATGTTGTTCACCGTCCATGTGTTGGCCGAGATCAGGTCAATTTCAAGATCAGGGTCGCCCACCAATTGCCGCGCGACCTGCGTTGCCAAGGCGGCGTCCACCACGGGCGCAGGTTGGGTGATGTCATAGCCCCAAACGATCAGCCATTCGTTCCACGGCCGCACCATCCGCACCAGCCCCATGCCGATGCCCCCCACATCCGCACCGGGCTGCATCACCCAGTACAAAACCGACGGGCGATGAGCGACATATTTCGACAGATCGGCGCGAAACAGGATGTTCATCGACCCGCCAACGCCCATCTTGCCCTCAAACGGCAAGCCGGCGTGTTCGGCGACCAGCGAATTGCCGCCATCTGCGCCGACGAGGTATTTCGAGCGGATGGTCAACTCCTTGCCCGTCAACTTGTCGCGGCAGGTGGTGGTCACGCCGGTGTCGTCTTGCACATGGTGCAGGTATTCCACGCTCATCCGGCTTTGGGAACCGCGCTGGCAGGCGGTTTTGAACAAGAGCGGTTCCATAAAGGTCTGCGGCAGGTCGTTCATTTCGCAGGGCGAGGACAGCAGGTGTTCGGCCTTGGACATCGGATGGGTGCCCCACGAATTCATCCGGCCAATCTCTTCGCCCGCAAGGCTGACGCAAAAGATATTCTCCCCCATCTGGGCTTGCGGAGTGGCGAACAGATAGGCTTCGTCCTCCACCTCGTGGCCCAGATCGCGCAGCACCTCCATGGTGCGCTGGTTGGTGATATGGGCGCGTGGCGTGTTGGCCAGCCAGCGGTAGCGGTTGATGATAAGGTTATCCACGCCGTAGCTGGCCAAAAGCGCCGCGGTGGCCGACCCTGCGGGGCCGGTGCCGATGATCAGAACGTCGGTGGTGATGTCAGCCATGAGAACCTCTGGTTTGGGGGGGCGAGCGAGGGCTGGATCGGCCGCGTCGCGCATTTGGTGGCAACCCTATCCCGCCGATATTTGAAACTTGATCGTTTTTGGGGCAATCTATATATCATTTTGCTATGAAAATTGATCCCCGACAGCTTGAGATCTTAGCCGCCATCGTGCAAGCGGGCGGCTTGACCGAAGGGGCGGCCCTGTTGGGCAAGTCGCAGCCCGCCCTGTCGCGATCCATGGCGGCGCTAGAGGCGCGCTTGGGCAGTGCGCTGTTCGTGCCCGGTCGCCGCCCTTTGCAGCCGACGGACCTTGGCGCGCGCTTGGCCGAGGAGGGAGCGCGCATTCTTCAGGCAGCGCAGGCCGCAGCTCATGCGGTGCAAAGTTACCGGTTGGGCAAGGCGGGGGCGGTGCGTGTGGCAGGCACGCCGGTGTTCATGGACGGGGTGATTGTGGCAATGATCGCAGGGTTTCAGGCGCAAAACCCCGATGTGCGGCTGGAACAAAGCTATGGCTATGCCCCGGATCTGGCGGCTTTGGTGCAAAGCGGGGCGCTGGATTTTGCGATTTGCCCGCTGCGGCCGGATGATCTGCCAGAGGGCTTGGCCTTTGACACGCTCCTTGCGGGCCGCAATGTGATTGCGGCCCGCCAAGGCCACCCTTTGCTGCGTGGACCTGCGGTGACGGCAGCGGATTTGCTGCGCTTTCCTTGGATCGCCCCGCCTGCCAATAGCCCGCTTTATGCCGATCTTCAGCAAGTTTTATCGACAATCAGCACCGAACAGATCCGCATCAGCTATTCGGGCGGCAGCCTGTCGGCCGTGATGGGCATGCTGGCGGGGTCAGACAGTTTGACGGTCTTGCCCTCTTCGGTTCTGTTTGCCTTACGGCGGCAATATCGGGTGGCGGCGCTGTCGATCCGCATCGAACACCCCGACCGCAAACTGGGGTTGATGTACCGCAGCCCCTTGGGGCTAAGCCCCGCCGCGCGCCGCTTGCGCGCCTATCTGACTGCCCAGTTTGAAACCTTGGCCGCCACGATCCAGCATCACGAGCGGCAGTCTTTGTGGCGAAGATAGGGGTGGCGCAGATAGGGGTGGCGAAGATAGGGGTGGAGCAGATAAAGGCTGGCGCAGGTTAGGGCCGGTCACGCCGCGCGGGATGCAGCGTGATCGCCCGGCCAAGTCAAGGCTGTCAGCACAGGCGACCTTTGCACGCCAGGCTCTGACACAGGCGCAATCCCATTTGGGCGCGACTGTGTCACGGCAAAGAGGCGCGGCAGCGGCGGTGTTTTGGCATAGGCGTGCACAGCTTGCGACAAGTCGGCGGCAAACGTGGCGGTTTGTTGCGTCTGATCG